>ERZ1673701.53-NODE-53-length-155589-cov-168.845404_pt1 | contig 155589 bp, 160 predicted proteins | sample MGYA00580231_ERZ1673701 | MGnify/ENA primary metagenome ERZ1673701 (study PRJEB41218, sample SAMN15661798) | gut metagenome | host: Homo sapiens | place: Canada: London | collected 2015-08-20/2019-03-30 | study: EMG produced TPA metagenomics assembly of...
CAGTCGCTATTGTTGTATATAAAGGTTTAATACCTGTAGTTGGCCGAATACTTACCTAATACTCTTTTAGGTAAGGATGTACATGATATTATTTGTAGTAAGCATGCCCAAAAAGATAAAAAACGACATTGACATGCCATTTCTTGCATTCTTACTTGAAATATCATTTCAAAATTCTTTCTGTCTATTTTTTTAAATTCATAGATAATTAATCTTCCGAATCCCCATAGATCTCTAACCCATGATAAATCTACACAACAAGGTTTAAGTTTTAATTGATAATCAAAATCTTTACAATCGCAAAATACGTTAAGAAAGTAATTCCCGATATCATTGTTTAAAAGCATATACGTATTAATTAAGGAGTCTGTTAATTCTATAACTTCAGATCCTTTCATCTTAATGAGATCTATGTTATTTAGTTTATCGAATTGATTTTGCAATGCAAACAATCGTAGATAGATAATGCTATCAGGTAAATTGTAATCATATTTATCGCATATATATTTACTTAAACCTAGAATTTCACTTTTTATCACAAATATTATAGCATTTGAATATTTTTGGCAAAATTCATATAAGGATTCCCAAGTTTTATACATTAAAGGTAGTGGAATATTATAAAGTAAATCTTTAGATTCTATGCTGAACTTATTATTTACCATATCTTTTATTATAGATGCCAATACTTGGATTTGAGCAATATTAGCATTCACACCAGTATAATCAATTATAAATACTTTTTCCATTCTAAAATACCACCATCTGTACACTAGAATTAGTTATACTCATAAACTATAATAATACTTCTTTATCTTCTTCGCCATCAGCTTACGTCTTTCAACTAGAAACTCTTCATAATCTGTATGTTCCATTTGTAATATAGTTTCAGGGATACAGTTCTGCTGGAGATTCTTGAGCAGTAATGCTTTATCTGTTATGTTTCCATAAACAGCAATACCAGTTTCGCACTGTTCGAAGACTTTAGAGAAATATATATTAGGAGAATCATCTCGCACAGCCTTATTAACCTGGGTGTCTAAATATGTGTAATTGGCTATCTGATTATATTTTGACTTCTCATTTACTCCATTCTTAATCAAGTATTTTTTAGGGAAAATATGATGTACATCACCAATTACAGTTATAAGGTCATTGACTTTGTATCCACATGTAAACAAGGCATCATCTGCATCATGTATTTGAGATGCCAAATAAAGATTGAAGTATGGACTATTTATCACAGATGTTTCAAGATATTGCACCAAAGCTATATCCCAGAAAGTATCGGAAAGATTCACAGCTTCCACTTCACTAAAGTAGTTTAGGAACCCTCTTTCTTTGATACGTTTTATATCCATATCCATTACAGTTTCTGGCGATGTTATATATCTACTTGTCAAAGTAGTCATTACATACCATTTAACCACATAATGCTTGATTTGCGTCTTGTCTATATTTGGATCTGCATTCAATAGTAAGTATAGAGTGTAGGCAAAGTCAAGGGTCATTTGAGAATTGATTAACTTGCTGGCAATGAATCCTGCTGACTTGATAGCTAGAACAAAATTAGAGAAAGTATATTCATTCATAAAATCAATGACACCACTCGTAAGTTGTCCGAATGAATTCTCCGCTATCTCTTCTTTATATTCGCGTGTTTCAAAATCACGTCCACCAAGTAAACTTACAAGATCTTTCATCTTAGCTCTGCCAAACTTATACATGAATGCTATACGCAAAATATCATTATAATCTGGATCAAAGATTCCCTCACGATCATCCTTCAACCATTTCAGTTTTGAGGCAAAAATAGAATTCATAAATTCTTCATCTTTGATCATATCAGAATACCATTCTGGTTGAACTGATAAGTGAGAGAAGTAATCAATAGCTTTTCGAAGCATATTGCCTCCATAAGTAACATTGGCAGCTATTTTAGACATAGCGAAGTCTGCTTGATTTAGTTTTGCTCCTTGACTATTAATACGAATGAATATTTCTGTAACTTCATCAATAGTCAATTCTTTATCAAGCATGATAACTCCGATTTGTCTGTTCTTTATATCTAATAGTTGCATCAGAATCTTATTTAAAGCGCTGCCTTTTATCTCTTGATTCTCTTCGCAATAATCATTGACAAATTGCCACATATCAAATGTCGGTTTAAATACCTCTGCGATATCGGCAATCCATCTTTTATCTTTCAAAATAGCGTTGTCTTGCACCTTAAAGCGTTCTTCATCGTTTTCCGGATTCGCCAATGGATTAAAGGCAATTTTAACACGCTTTTTCTGAAAGTCAGCATTAATAATGTCCATCCCCATAATGGCAGTCATAAGTGCAGTAACACGTTGCTGACCGTCAATCATAATTTTCTTTCCTTCAGCAAGTGTACCATCTTTGAGCCTGATGTTTGGACTTTGAGAGATGATAAGATACCCTGTAGGATAACCAGTATATAAAGAATCTATCAGATCTCTTACTTGTTTGGGTTTCCATACAAAAGGACGTTGAATTTCAGGAATCGCAATTTCACCTGATTTGATAAAGTTCAGTATTTGCTCTAAGGCAATATTTGATGCATTATATTTTTCAGCCATGTTCTATTCATTATTTAGCTAAATTCTGTTTCGCTTTCTCCATCATTGTGATGATATCGAAATGCAATTTCATAATCTCATTATAATTTTCTTTGTTCTGCGGTATATGAATATATTTAAGATTTTCTGTTATAGGATACATTAAATCTACATAATCATTTGTTTTTAAGAAAAAAGAGGTCGCATCATACAACTGTTGGTATCTAGTTAGTAATATATTACCAGGTGTAGCTTGCAGATCATCACAAACGATGGAACTAACACGTGCGGCAAAGCCTAATAAAGACTTTTTTTCTACCACAGATAAAATACCGAATGCATTTGAAATACCAGTTCTAGATAAATGTATTTCATTTGAAATGGTCGCTTTATATAATTCTAAATCTTTACGTTGCTTTTCAACTTGATCAATTTGTTGTTTCAAATTACGTAGTTCAAAAAAACTTGTAATCTGAAAACCAACAACTATTGTAGCACAGATACCAATTAATGAAGCTATAATCCCTATGTATGAATCAGTCGTTATAGTTCCATTATTCTTTATTTGCCCCCAGAATGTCAAAGCGACACAAGTTATACTACTTATTATACAAGTTGAATTGAGTATAATATTGTTTTTGCAAGCCATACTTATTATATCAAATGTGTTACATTAATTTTTTTATACTTATTTCCCATGCCAAGGGCAAAAGCCATCTGGTCTTTAATAATCAATTCACCTTTTTGAAGCCCTGCTATTGCTGTCCTGATTTCTTGAAGTTCCTGACCACTCACGCCAAACAAGTCTTTGATGACCTTATCGTCAATAGTCTGCTGCTTCATAATCAGAGGATACTGAGCATTGGCATAAAAGTCAAAACCTTTTGATTTGAAACTGCTCATATTCTGAGTAGCAAGGATAATACTCAGACCTTTATTTCGGCCTACAGCAATTAGATTACGAAGAGGGCGATTGTCAAAGTCAAGCATATAGTGAGCTTCATCAATAATAGAAAAATGACGTATTTGTACAACTTCGTCATTTACTGCTTGCTTATCCAGTAGCTCATAAATGTTGTTAAGTTTAGACATCAAGAAATACACAATAGCTTTGGCAATAGGGCCATCTTTGGGATATCCATCCATTTTAATGATGTAGCTGTCATCAATCAAAGAAACTTTATCTTCTGATTCAAAGATATGCGCATTAACCAATTGTTTCAGAACAGAAGAAATACTATCATCATTATTTGCATCTTTCATTCGTGATTGATAGCATTTCAGCATTAATTCAAATGAAATAGGGGCGCCATTTGTCGATTTGTAGGCTTCTACAATAGCTTCACTAAGACGGTTGTTCATGTTGGCACTCGCACTTACTCGGTCTATAGAACATAAAGCAGAAGACATTTCTGTAGAGTACAGATTAATTTCATTGATAGAGCGTCCAGTGAAATCCTTAAATGGAGTAAAAGGCAATGGCTGTGTCAATGGATCCAGAATACAAGAACGGTCCACATCGAAGAGTGCCAACCAATGGTTATTCTGTATATCGCTGAACTCTCCTTTGTAATCAAACAAAAGGAAATTCACGGGATATTGTGATTCTGTGGATAACATTCTGAATTGCTGAATCAAGACTGCCAGCAAATTGGTCTTTCCGGAACCTGTAGCTCCCGCAATAATAATCTGTGAGTTGGTAATGGAACGACTGTTTATATCCAAAGTCGCTTCCATTTCTTCATCACCATAATTACCAATCAGAAGATTCAGGACTGGAATATCTTTTGCCATGGCTACTTTGTTATTCATGGCGTATAAGAAGGAATCCAGATTGTTGTCAGCCATCAGATAGTCACGCCCACGAAGCATTTCTGCTGCGATAATTCGAGAAAGGGTAGCATTTTGAGTCCAATCAATGTTCAAGTCTGCGTATCTTAGTTTTAACAATGCTGAATATAAGGTACTCAAATCGTGCATTGTGAAAAAACTGGGAGTAATTCTTATGGATGACACAGACAATTGTATGTCCTTGTAATCATCTATGGAACGCTTTGTAGGCAAGCTTAGTCCCACGATGAAGCAGATACGCATTACTTTATTCTGATTCAAGTTTATACGTTTCTCCCGATCAGCCGTTCTGGAAAGATTGATTTTTGATTCAATCAGTTCCTTGATTGGATTGATTGCATCAAACAATCCTTCCATCTGGCGCGTATTTGAAAAATTTATGATGCTCATTTCTTTTACTGATTAAGAGTTAAACCAAAATAACCGTCTTCAACCGTAGTATTCTGTGCTTCTACATTGCGATGAAGTGTATAGGTTTTGGAAATAAACGGTTCCAGTTTGATGTAGTCGCTGTCTGTTCTGATTTCAGAGGTCGTACAAAGTAAAATCGTTTGTTCTGCCAATTGTGGAAAATATTCTTCCATCAAGGCATCACGACTTTCATTATCAAGAACACCCATTACTGTATCAATCATTACAGGTGGATTATAATCTCCTAGGTTTCGCAATACTTTCAATAAAACTTGGATAAAGATTTGTTTGGATGCAGCATTAAGCTGATTCAATGAAATCTCATTTCCGGCAGTATGATAGAGTTTTATATTGAATTGTTCAATGCTGTCGGACAACTCAACTTTGGCTACATGACCTTTATATGAAACCAGTAACTTGTTGAGTTGCTGCTGCATTTCACTTTCAATCTGGGCTTTTTTCTTCTTCAGCAAACTGTCTGCAATCTTTTCAAACAGAGGCTTAAGCTTGACCAAAGTGTCAAATTTAATATCAGGTTCTTGCTGGATTTGTACATCAAACTGATGAATCCGTTTCTCAAGACGTTGAATGTCTGCTTTCAGAGTCGCTTCCTGACCTTTCAGTTTCTCTATCTGTTTTTGAGCGGCTTCATAATTTTGAATTAGATATTCGTTACCACCGGCTTGCGTTTGTTCCAAGGTCTGTTTTTGAGAACGTAAGTTATCCAACGTCGAAAGTTGAATCTCCAGTTCCTGGCGCTGGCGGTCAAGTGCAATGAACTGATTAGAGCCAGTTCGTTTTACCAAATTAGATAAAGCGGTTACTTCCGCTTCGTCAAGATAACCAAAAGGATCTTCTTTATTAGTGCTATTTTGGATAGCTACAATATGAGATACAACCTGTTCTTCATCCACAGATTCACTACACAGTGACAAATCTTTTAAGTAAGTTATAATTTTGCTTGTCACATCTTTCAATGTCTCCAACGGATAGGCACCGGTATTCTCTTTCTGAAGCTGTTCCTTTATGTGCAGGATATTATTGATTTCTTGTGCCAGGTTCGAAGCTAATTTAGGTAAGAATAAATCAATTTCTATGTTGTCAACAAATGCTTTCAGGTCCTCAGCATAAGTTGCTGCACGCTTTACAATATCGTCAATTTTACTGGCAAGCTCCTGTATCTTCTTGTTAAGGGCAGAAGCTTCCTGAGCACCGTCTTTTGCCCGTTTATATTCCACTTCTACCGACGCAAGATACTTATATTTTGCATCTTGTTCTGCTATACAAGTATTCAAGTCGGCGGTCAGCTTATCCTTTTGTGCGCATAGTTCATTATATTCCTGGGCTTCTTTTTCTGCTTCAAGACGTTGTTGAGCCCATTCCTGTTGTAGTTTCTCTGCGGCACGCTTTAACTGAAGGTATTTTTTGAAGCCCAATACATTCTCGAAATTATCACGAATGGTTTGGGCAAATACATTTTTCTTCAGCAGTTCACTCGATTGCATTGCATCAAACAGGAAATACTGACTCAGTTCCTGAGGCAGATTGGCTTTGATGATTTTATTGATTTCCTGTTCTGCCTTTACCCGGTCCTTGGGGGCAGTCATCGTACCGTAAACATACATGTTCCCGTTCATGTTCAGCGATACGCTTTCCAATGGCTTTCCTTGCGGATTTAACTGATAAACACGCTTTAATATGTACTTCTGTTGCTGACCGAGTACTTTCCCTACAAATGTTATCTGTAAGGAAATCTCAGGTTTGGCTGTGTTTAAGGCTCCCTGATTGAGCAATTCCATGAAATGCTCTTTGTTTTCAATTTTCAGACCATAAAGAGCTCCGCTTATGGCCTCGAATAAAGTAGTCTTACCGCCACCATTTGCACCACCAATCAGAATAATCGGGCGATCATCATCGACTGTCAAATCCAGATCAAGTGACAAGTAAGTCTTATAATTGCTTATTTTAATTCTCTGTATCAGCATAATCGTATTTATTGACGTATTTTTTGGATTGCATTACGGATGATGTCTTCCGTTTCATTATCACTCATTTCTATCACATCAACCTTTTTGGCATGATAGGCCTTCAGAATATCTTCACTGAGCCATTCAAAGTCTATCCCTTCAGCTTCGCAAATAGCTTCTATCATTGACAAGTCATCCTTACGGATACCGTAGTGAACAAATTTCGGATCTATACCTTTAGCCATAATCTTTATGCGTTTTCAGGATAAAAAGCATCCCAGTTTAACAAATCAGTTGTATTTTCAATGGGTAGTTTGGAATATAGCCAGTTACTTCCATCTTGAATGATAACTCCTCCATAAAGAGGTGTATTTTTAGTTGAATATTCCTGGATATATTGCAACAAGGCATTATGCTTCTCCGGAGCAGTTACATCACTTCCGGCACTTTTCGTATCGAAAAGATATACATGTCCATTCTTCATACGGATAACAAAATCAACGTAAAATAAAGATTTTCCGTATGCAATGGCATAATGTTGTTTTCCTTTGTCCCCATTCTTATACCACCAGTCAATCCATTGTGAATGTTCTTCCAAATATTTCACAAACTCCTTCTCCGGATTAGAAGCTTCGTTAAGTTGTACGAATGGCAACAAAGCATGATTTTTTGCAGTCTCAATATGATTCGTTTCACTATCATAGACTCTTTCTTCCGGAACTTCCCAGTTGTATTGTTTTAATTCTCTGGCTGCCGCAGATCTTTTCTTAGCCCGCTCTCTTTTACGGGCGTATATTTCTAAGGCCGTATCCAGTAAACGGTCAAATTTGGGCCTATTATCATAATAAAGAACGACCTTCTTAGCATCAGTATCGAAGATTCCAAAATAGTCAGCGAGCATTTCAAGCAGGTAGTTGGCTATTTTATCAGCTCTACCTTTACTTTCAAATTGATGTCCTTTACCACTTATATATGCCATAAATACGCGGTCTATTTCAGATGCTTTACGGGCAAAGCGGACTTGATCTACCTTCAATATCTGTTCTTCATTTTGGAAGTGAACATCCTTCGGAATCTCCACATTAATAGTCTTGACATTCAAACGAATTGAATTCTTTACCCGTCTTCTGTTTTCATTTACTAAATCGTCATCACTTTCCGGCAACGGAGTAAATTCATCATTATCATTTCTTAAAGCGGCCAATTCAGCGATAGAAAACAATCCGGTACCTCTTTCCAGCTTCCAGAATTCATCAGCCACTTCATACAATGTCTTTTTGAAATCGGGTCCCAGATAATTTCGTTCCACATTAGGACGTTCTGAATAATAAGCCGGTAGAGATACATTCTCAAGATTTTCACGTCTGCATGCCGTAATCGTATTTTTCAAGATATAGTCTGAATCGGCTGTGACAATCTGAATTTTATCTTTTGCAATATCAGTATAAACATAACCGATATTAAGCTGTTCTTTCGGATAATGTTTCTGTTCAGGCATTCTTAAAATACGTCCGACAGTTTGTATCGTAAACTGATCGCTTTGCAATTTTCTGAAGATTAGCAGTACAGCTGCACGAGGGCAGTCCCAACCCAAAGCAATTGCTTCTTTGAATAGCAATACTTGCGTCATATTATCGGGACGTTCTAATCCAGCAAGATTCTCTTTTTCGTTGGCGAGCCATACGGCCAATAATCCATTTTCGGCTGTTATCCCACATATGGCTTCCAAATAAGTCTTCACCTGTTCTGCTATAGCCTGATCTTCCGATGTCATGGATTCTTTTACATCGTTGGGCAGCTGGATAAGTAATAGGGGATTGATTTTGACTCCCAATTCCTGATAAAGTTCTGCCAACTGATTACGTTTTGCCAATGCTGCCTTAATCAGATTTTCGTTCAGTGTACGTTCCTCACTGAAATCCAGTTCTATATCCGGATTCAGCACAACTTCTTTCTTTATCATTTCAGCCGCAATAACATCCTGTCGATAAACTTTTACCTTCTCATCAGGATGAAGTGTTTTTGGCGTAGCCGAAATACGCAGTTCCACAGCCGGATTGATACGTTCCAGCACTGCTGCCGATTTATCGGCAGTTTTTGACCAGAACATGTGTTCCTCATCTATGATGGCAACAATGGGCAAATCGTATTCTTCTTGTGTCCGTCGTGCAATTTCATACAAAGAAGCAAAGCTTTCGTTTTCGCGTACCATGACGTTACTTTCTTTGTTCACACTTTCCCAGTTGACAAACAATATTTCCCCGGGTTGTATGCCTTCACTCTGGTCAATCTCGTCAAACATTACAGGCCGAAGTTTCCGTGTTTCGCCAAAGGCATTCTTTAAACTGGCATAACTCTGCAGGTGCAGCTTACGAGGTGCGAACCAGATATAGGCAACTTCCTGATAACGGCTGTCACCACGTTCTTTCAATTCATCGGTTATATTTGCCAAAGCCTGACAAGTCATTACCGTTTTTCCCGCACCGGTTGGCGCCTCAAACACAATTTTATGTCGTTTGCCACCAAGGTTTAACAGACGGATTGTTTTATCGGTCAGTTCATTGATAGCGTTCTGTTGGTATGTTATATTTTTCATTGTTGATTTTTATTTTATTCTCGATGTTTCTACCAGATTTTCCCATCTTCACCGGAAATCAATTATCTGATGTCCATTCATGCTTCCTCTTCATCTGTAAAGTTCAACATACCATCAAACAGGTCTTTCTCTTCTTCTGAGGTTGCAAGAGCATCTTCTTCTGGCATGACGACGGTATCCTTTTTCTTGGGCAGGATTCTGCGATAAGTATTGTATATGGCTTGTGGCAGAGCGCACAGTTCCACTTTGTCGCTGACATCATCAAACGAACCTTCCCAAGGGTCTTCACTGGGTGAGAACACATAAACTTTTATTGGTTGAGGTATGTCCATATCATAGATAATATCAACCAACTCATCGATAGCTTCTTCACGATAAATAATAAGCATCTGTTTTTTACCATCATTGAAATAGCGGAAAATACCTTTATAGGTCTTTTGATCCCCAAAGGTATTTTGTTCCGTATAAAGGTTTTCCTTGATGCAAAGCATATCTGTAGCAAGATTAACCAGCTTCCGCATATTCTGCATCGAGCGACTGCGACCAACAAATCCGGTATGGTAATAGCGAAGATTGTTCTTTGTTAAACCTGGGACTTCTGTACCTTTTGGAGTTTTATATCCATTTATTACTCGTTTGTTGCGCACATATGTTACCTCTTCGCAAATATTATTCTCGTTATTGGTAACAAGAATACATTGGCGATGACCTCCATCTTCTGCATTTAGTTGCATGGTGGCGTGTAAGGTTGTTCCGCTTCCAGCGAAGAAGTCGAGAATAACTCCTTTTTTATTGGCTATTAAATTAATAAATAATTTGATTAATTCTATAGGCTTCGCATAGCTGAAAGCCTTAGAATTAAAAATAGTTTTAATATCATTTGCTGCATCTGCATTTAAAATACCACTTATAAGATTTTTATAAGGTACAGATTTTTCTATTGCATTACCTTCATTATCAACATTTAAATATATCTTATATTTAACAGCCCAACCATTTTTCTTTTTGTTTGTTGGTACAATCTCTATAAATTTGTTTTTGATTCCCCATTCAACTTTTTCTTTACTCCATTTCCAAGTCCATCCATCATTAACAAAAGAAAGCCTTCCATTGGGGAAAATCATAGAGCCATCAGGTGCTTCAATTCCGTAATTTAGTCCATCACTATATTGAATACTACCTCTATCTAAAGAGTCGTAATAAAATGGTCCTCGTATTTTCTCAAATTCATCAGTATATCTATACCTTTTTATATCAAAAGCATTTTTGTTATAAGAAAAAATATTTTTTGCATTTTGAGGGTCGAGACAATATACAAGGATATATTCGGTAATTATTGCTATTCCATTAGCATCTGCTGCACCTGTTTTTTTTTGCCAAATTAAATTAGTAATAAATCTATCTGCTCCAAAAATTTCATCGCAAAGCAACTTTAACTGTGCCTGTTCATTATCATCAATAGAAATAAAAATTACTCCATGGTCAGATAACAACTTCTTGGCAATTTTCAAACGGCGACTCATAAATGACAGCCACTTAGAATGTCGATAAGAATCTTCCTTATCCACATAACTGTCATTATAGATAAAATCTTTATTCCCTGTATTATATGGAGGATCGATATAGATTACATCTATCTTTCCCTCATGTGTATATGCCAAAGTAGCAAGAGCTTCCAAGTTATCTCCTTCGATCAGAATATGGTTAGGAGCATCTTTATCTTCACTGGTAATGGCATATTCTGGTACCTCTGTCAAGATTGGTAGTTCGTCGCGAAGGCGTTCTTCTACGTCTTCGGGCTTATCTTCCCATACCAAACCATAGGTTTTATTCTCTCGTAGCAAACCTAACAGGGCACTACGTTCCTTATCGGTCAGTCCTTCTAAAGTGTTGATACGTTTTATAAGATTGGCTCTATCATTACTGTTCATAACGTTACTTGGCTTTACTGTTTTTGAATTCTGACTAACTGAACATCGTCACGTGTAGAGTTCAGCAGTTCTTTAATATCTACATCCAGAACACGTGCTATCTCCAACAGTGTTTCTAGTCCGGGTTGTGATGTGTTTGTACACCACTTTGATACCGTGGCAGGATCCTTGCCCAATTGTTCGGCTAACCATTTGTTGGTCCGCTTCTTCTCCACAAGCACAACCTTGATGCGGTTAATGTCTTTTTCTTTTTCCATAAGGATTTTCTTTCGTTCTATGCAAAGATAAGAAAGCCTATCTATTTTTAATCATTTCAATAGGACTATTTGCAATATAAATTGCGAATTAGTTCAATATTATTTGGAATAGCTTCTTACAATAAGAATCTTTCTCTACTTTTGTATAAATAACTTAAAAAAATAATATTATGGCACCAGAAAACAGATTAAACTATATAAATCCCCCACTTGTAAGATATCAAAATGTTGATGATCTGTTAGAGAATAACAGTCATTATTCGTTATTTGGTACGAGAGAAAATCTGTCAATTGACAAATTGCTTGAAGAAAAATTTGTTTGTATTGTAGGAGAGCCTGGAATTGGTAAGAGCAGATTGCTTGATGAGGTTAAAGAGAGAATCTCAGCAGAATCATTTTTTTGTAAGGCCTCTGAATTTATAGATCTATCAGCCCCAAAAGAGAATGAATATTGTATCATAGATGCTTTAGATGAAGTTGAAGGATATTCATTCTACAATGTACTGCAATCAATCAAGCATTATAAGAAAGAAAATCCAAAAGTTAAGGTGCTGTTCACTTGCAGAAAACATTATGTAGCTTCTTATGCACAACATTTTGCGGATTGTAATTATTTAACATTCATCGAAATATGCAGACTAAGCGAAAGAGATGTGATGAATGTTATAAGTGGCAACTGTAACTGTTCTGAGGCTACATTAGAAAACATAAATAAAAGCCCTAAATTAAAAGAACTCATAACTATTCCCAGATATTTGACATTCTTACTAGAATATATCAAACAAAAAGGAGAGTGCTTAAATATTGGTGAATTATTTGAACATATGATTGTCTGTTCAATAAAGGCTGCTATAGAAGCTCATAAAGGAATACAAAATACCGAAAGTATAAGAATCCTTCTTCAGCGACTCCTGGAGAAAATGGCATTCGTTATGGAGATAAGCAGAAAAGACCAAATTTCAAAAGATGAGTTATACACCATACTTGACGGAATAAAAGGCAATATGACGCAGATGTTCATTGCCAATTTCGATTTATTGTATTTTGAGAGTCGTATATTGAAGGATACGGATGGAACATTACAATTTGAAAACACTGAACTTCAAGAATATCTTGCAGCAAAGGAACTGTGTAGGCAAGAGAATATAGAAAGTGTACTTTACGATGTTGCTGTACATAAAGAACTGAAACATATATATTCTAACTGGTATGATGTAATCCCCCACATATCATATTCGAAAGATAGGATTCACACTTTTATCAATGTATTCAAACTCATTATATCATACGAATCAAATCTGGAGAATGAATCATTTAGAAATTTATTAAAATACATAGATCCTTCTGTCCTGTCAATTCAACAGAAAGAAGAACTGTTTTTGCTTATCTTTGAACATTATCAACGTGTACCTGCATATATCATGTGGAAAAGTTCTATGAGTAATTTATTACAAGAATGCTATACAACAAATTGTGATACTCAAATAATATTATCACATGACAAACTTAACAAAATACAATTATCCAATGTTACTGTTACTCTTGATGCAATTGTTGAAGCGAAAAAACATAGTGACGGCATTTATAATCATTGGAGGCAAGCAGCAAATTACTTAATAGGAACTGACGATAACGAAAACAAACTTGCGGCCTTAAACTTGTATAATGCACTTAAATGTGTAGACGAACTTATACAAGTATCAGAATCTTACAATTATTTTACTAAAAAACTAAAAGAAAAGTATTGTGAAGTAACAGGATATATGAGAATTGCAGATAATCGTGTTGTTGATTGCTGGTTGAAAGATTGTTATATAAGTAACCCTTATGCGATAAATGCTGTCTTATACATAGAAGATTTACCTACATTAATTTATGCATATAGTAAAATTGTAGAAGCCGGAAAACTCTATGAGTTTTTTAATGAAAAAGGGTCATTGTCAGTTTTTTATGATTTACATTTAAAGCAACAATTTGATATTGCCTGGAAAGGAAACGCCGAAAGCAAAGAGCTAATCACGAGAATTATAGCAGGTTTAATATCCAATCAATCATATACCACTCATAGCGAGATTAATGCAATTATTAAACAAATACTACTTGATGAAACAGCTGGAAATTTGTTTATTACGAACTTAGAGAGAATTTGGGATTTAGAAGATTTATTTCGACGTTTTGATGCAGGACTTATTGATATTGAACTTATATCTTCATTAAAAAACTCATTATTAGGAGCAAAAATAGAGGATTGGCGTATAGAACGTATTCTTATTAATCTCATTAACAAAATTAGGAATGATGCAAACAAGAAGGATTCTATCGTAGAGTATATAGAACGTTATGCCGAAACATTTAAACGATGGGACCAAGAATCCTCTGAAACAGAGGACAAGAAAGTAAATTATCATGATCAACAACTTATTAAGATTTACGAAACCCTTTCAGATCCAGAAGTATTAATATCTGATAAATATGAAATTGCACTCAAATTGTCCGATAATACTGAATTTGTGAAAGGACAAGATCCTCAACCTTTGATAGAAGTTATCAAAGCATTTTTCGAAGAACTTGATTTAGATCAAATGATATTAGAAAGAAATACTCCAAATTCATTCACATTACCTCGGTCTTTGCTTAAAATTCCAGCTTTTGTAAAAGTTCTATACCGTTTGGGGGTTCTTGATTTATTAAAAAAATATAGAATCATTTTAATCAAAACATTACCAAATATCCATATTACGAGTAATTATGACAACCACGAGATAAAAGAAATATACAAGTCTGTTATTGAAGATATCAGTGATGAAGAGAAAAATCAATTAGTTAAATGGTGGCAGGAGAGAAAAGATGATTTTATGAATATTAGTCCTGATGATATATGTACCTGTATTTCCGATTACGGAATCGATGCATTATATTATAAACTGGAAGAGTATATAGAACAATATATCAAACATCCAGACCTAGACCATCATATACCAGCTTCCAATGCATTAGAAATTATATCGAAGGGTAACTATGGTTGGGATATAGACAGGTACAAAAAATTGTTTGATTCACTTGAAGATGAAAGCATTACAAGTATAAAAATGCAGTGTAATGCCATAATGATTGAAAAGTTTCAAGATTCTGAAGCTATTGCTTGGCGAATTGATTATTTAAAAAAGAATATCGTAATACCTTCTCGCAGTAAAACAGGTGAACTTCATCCAATATCACATGAAGAATTTGAAGTCCTTAGCACAACTCCGCACATGTTCAGGTGCTTCATGGGAATAAAAGAACATGAATTTTTAGAAGAACAAATGCTAACATTATTCGATTTTGGACTAAAATTATGTGTAAATCCTGACAACATACAATATGCCTATTATCTCCTTAACCAAACATATCTTTTCTTTGTTAATTTGCATAAAATTAATTATATCTCACAGTTAAGAGGAAAGGTAGAGGCGCTTAATGTGACAAATGTCAGTTATATAGCCACCAATATCATGAACAATGCCGAGATGCTGTTTTTGAAAAACAAAAAGGCAAACATAGGTAATGCTATTAAACAATATAACAAATGTATTGAGGAATCCTATTTAAGTATTAGGAATGATGGTGATTTAAGACGTTATTTTGACCTAATCTATTACGAAGTGCAAAAAGAGATACAGGACCAAGGCATATACACATTGGTTCGTCCGGAAACATTGAGCGAGGATTTCATTCAAAGAGAGTTGAAAAACACCATTATCAACAAGTGTTGTCAAATGGGATTGGAAACTATTCGAGTAGACAGAGAAGTTGCTCTTCAAGATAATAAGCGTACAGACCTTCTCATCCGATATGGTTTATGCAATCCAATTATGGTAGAACTTAAACTGCTTCATAATAATGAAATTCAACAAGATAAAAAGCGTCATAACTATAAAGAAAAATTTATTCAATATATTAATGCAACAAATCCTTGCTTGTCTGTATTTTGGGTATTTGATGTTCACAAGGGTGGAAATCCTTCTAAATTAGATGAATTAAAAGAGGAGTACAAAGAAATAGTCCACACTTTAGTTTTATTGACAGATTGTAAATGTAGTAGTATTGAAACTGGTATGAGCGAAAAATAACTTATAAAACTGGCAGCAACACAGTCTATTCAATAGATTAAGGAGAGGAAAATCCTCTCCTTAAATAAGAAATCTACATTACACCTCCAACTCCTTCAACGGCATCCCATAATTATATTGTCCGAAAAATCCTCTGTGGATAAGTTTCAGACCAAGGGTCTGATAATACTTGTAGTCATCATCTTCGGTGCAGAGGTATTTATAACCATAGCGTGGGGCGTACTCCTTGAAAAAACGGGCAAGGTCTTTCAGATTTTCCTGTTGGTTTCGTTTGAAGTTGCTGCGCACAATGATGATGCTCCAGTCGGGGATACTGCCAACGCCGCAACTGTATTCCCAGAAACGGATATATAAATCCATTTCGCCTACATGGACAGAAACACAAATGCCGTTGGCGTTGTGCATAACGGAACAGCAGTTTCTGTAACCAAATCTCTCACACAAATAGAGATTGAAATCATAAATAAAATCGGAATAGTTCATAATAATTTGAATTTTGATGGTTGATAAAAAATTGATTATAGACTGAAACCTCGCTTGCGTTTCGGTTTCTTTTTCTTCTTTTTAAGCCGGTTGGCTTGTATCGCTTCCTCCGTATCATAATCCGTAGGAGAGGGCGTGAACAATCCCACACTGATGCTAGAATGATTCTCCTGCTGGTATTCATGACGAGGTTCCTCGCGTATTGTTTCTGCCTGTGCCTGACGCTGGCTCACGGTAGCAGAAAGAGCGTTATATCTCAATTCCTGGTCGATGTTCAGGAAACTGAACTGGCGGTCAATCTTGGAACCGCTAAAGGTCAGTTGGTCACATGTGAACTTGACACCTTGCATCTCTCCGGTCGTGCGACTTAGCTTCCATTGCGTATCAATTCCGTATTTCCGTAAGGCCAGTCTCAGCTCACTCCAGCTTCGGGCGTTCGGAACTTCTCGTTTCAAGGCATGATAGATAAAATACTTTACCTTGTCATGATGACGTAACCGCATGAAATTGACATGCTCTTTTCCTTCGGCAAAATGCAAACGGTAACGGGCTGTCAGCATCTTGCAGACCTTTTCGTTCCGGTAACGGTCGTTCTTGTCGCTGATGGTACGCCCGTCATTATCCACCCGGTTGTAAACGATGTGACAATGCGGATGATCACGGTCAGTATGCCGGGCGATGATGAACTGCGTGTTCACGATTCCCATCAGCTTCATATAGTCGTGGGTGATCTTCAGCATCAGCCCATCATCGTCACGGATGCGGTCTCCGTCTTCTGCGGAGAAGCTCAATGATATATGACCGACCGTGTTCTTGACCTTGTCGTTCAGTAAAGTCTGCAACTCGAATTGTTCCGCTATTTCTTCAGGTGAACCGTAGACACCAACCGCTTTCAGCAGGCGCGATTTATCTTCTTTCAGCACATAGTTTACGCACCCGGAAAACGATGTGCCCTTGACAATTTTACCTATCATCCTTGAGCTGTTTTATGAGTTGTGAAATCTCTTGAGCAACGGCCCGACACTCATCGGCCACACGATAAAAACCGTAAGCGTTGGCTCGTCTGGCAAGCTGGTTCAGGTTCGTACTTTCGCCAATCAGTTTTCGTATGATGTCAAGATTTTCTCTCGTAATCCGTTCGCGTACCGTACCGTGTTCGATGAGTGAACGCACTACTTCGCTTTGACTGCGTTTACTGCGTCGGCTGAGTGCTCTGAGCCAGCCGAATTGTTCGTCTGTAAGACGGATTGTAACTGTATTTTTCTTGTCCATAATATTTGCTTTTGAGATTAATAATTGTGACCATCGGGAGCCATCTCACCTTCTTTTGAGGTGAGCAAGTGGCCGGGAAATGTAATACACCGGCATAAACTTGCTCCAGTGAAAAAGAAGTGAATCAGACATCTGACAGTCATCGTTTGAGAAGTCCTTTCCGAGTTCGTTGATCCGTTGCTGAAAGAGGTACTTCCTCCACATTTACAAGTTGCAAATCGAAAGTCTCGACCAGCCTTTTCAAGGCCGGATTCAACGTGATAAGACGATTGAAAATAGTCACCTTTGTCTCTTCTCTCAGCAGGAAATCGGCGATGTCATAACCTGCATCCCGTTCTTCTTTTGTCGCATTTCTTTCCATAAAATCGAAGAGAGAAACCTCTATTCCCAGGCTCCGGATCATCTCCATTTTACTGTTCCAATAGTCAGTCGCACCCAAGTCTGGGAAGAGCAGAACACGTCGGTTTCTCAATACACTCATGGCATCCCGATTGAACGCTCCGTTCTTTCCGCCCGAAGCAATCCAGAGATATTGCGGCAGATAGAAGCTGGATATCAAAGCACTTTTCTCACTCTCCACCAAGGCAACCGGACGCTGCTGGTCGGAGGCCAAAAGATGTTCACCAAACAGGCATTGCCGGAGGTTGAAATTCTCTTTCTTCAGAAGGGAATGTACCCACGTAATGTAGTTGTGCGGCTCTTTAATCCGTCTTCCGTTTTCAGAATTGTAGAGCATCACTTTTCCGGTGCGTACCCGTCCGGAAATATCGACCTGCCAGAAAACCGTAGCTCCCGGCCAATGTTTCGAGGTTCCCACATGGTAGCGCAACATTAGTTCTTCGGTAGCCTCCTGCCCGAAATGGAAACTCAGAAACTGAAACAGTTTGTTCGTTTGATACAGCTTCAGGGACTGCCTCATGATTTCCGGCTCAATGAATGAAGGTTCAGGAGACAGACTGATGCGAGGCTTTGACACCGGTACAAACTCTTTGCTCAATCGATCTTTGGCAATCGGGTTTTCGTCAAAGTACATTTTGGGCGTATAGTTGTAGCCGCACTTCTGTTCATGGTTGCATCGCCCTACATAATCGGGAAAGCTGATTTGCTTTTCCGTATCGATGTATTTGGCAAAACAGCTTTTGCGGTGGCAGTTCGGGCATGCGTGCCGGGTACTGACACCTTTGTATGGTTCTAATGTGAATCTGTAGTTCATTTTTCTTTCTGTTTGGATGTTACTATGCACATTTTCGCAACTTCACAAACCCCTCGGTTGCGAAAATGTGCATAGTAACAGGTTTATTTACTGTATTCTCCATGATTCTCTTTTCTGAATAATGTTCCGATGTGACGTTTTAGAAACATTTTGAAAGCATGCTCCTTCATCCCGTAACTTTCAGCAATGCCGATACCTTCTGCCGTCGTAAATCTCTGAGGCAGGTTCAGGTAGATGTTGCGGTGCAATTCGCTCAACTGTTCCTGGCTGACGGCAGTCTGCACCTTTACAGCTGTAGTCCGGAAATACTCAGTCAGCAGGATGGCACGGTTCACGCTTTCAAGGTCAATCGTACGTTTGTCGCACTCTCCACAAGTCCATCGGGCAAGCTGGATAATCAGACAAAACCGGATAATGTAGATTTCCAGTTTGCAGTAAATACCGACCAAAGCATCGTTGGTTTCCATATCACATTGGCGGGCATTTTCGTGCTGCCAGCCGTAAAGCCGCTGCTTGGCGTCTTCATCGAATGGCAGGCATTGAGGCTGCAACTCATTATTCTCGTCATGCGGACAATCCAGTGAAATCAGCTTGTCTATAATCTGTTGCCACTGGATTTCCAGTTCTTCAGGAGTTTCCCGGTCGTTCCATCTGCTTTTCAAGACAGATTCAGGCATCACGAAAAGAATACGGTCAATAAAGCCGTTACTCGAACGTTCGCCCTTGACCAGTTCGCCCAGAATTTTCTTTTGGATGGTACCGATAACGGAGATATAGGGACGTCTGATAAAGATGGAACTTTGCGTACTCTTGCGGTCGGAAATCGTAGGCTTGGCATTGAACACCGAAAGCCAGAACTGTTCTTCCGAACCGTTATTGTAGCGGTTGAAATTCTTGAACCAGGCCGACAGCTCGTCCGACCAAAGGCAGAGTCCTCTGGGATTCTGGGCATGTATCAGGCTCAATCCTTCGGGAGTGATATCCGAAACAAGAAAGCGTCTGCGCACGGGAGTCTGCGGAAACTCATCCAAACCGGCTTCCATGCGTTCCTTTTTGCTCATGGACATAGTGCGTTCATACTCGGCATACAACTTCTGATACTCCTGATTCTGACAATAGTCGTGCTCAATAAACGGCTGGAAAGCGAAACTCAGCGGATGACTTTTATTGGCTCCGGGGCGTCCAATCAGTGCCATGTACAGAATGGGACTTTCCAGCCAGTTACGCTTCACCTGCACCAGATGGGAATTGCCAATCCCCACGGCAATGGCCGCAAGGATAGCCGCAGCAACATAATCCACGGGATAGCCCTGACAATCGTGCAAACTGCTGATGATACGCTGAATCCTGATAGGAAAGACCTCTATTGGGAACTCACCACCAGACATCTTGGCTCCGATGCGCACAGCCTCGCCAATAATACCTTCTGCTGTTAATTTGGATGTTTCCATATCCATGCAGATCAAAAGTTATAACCTCCCTTTGGTTTGCGTTTCGCTCCATGTACTATCTCCGCTGCCTGTTCCTGAAGTGACATGGCCCGCATCTGCTTGCGCCCGGACTCAATCCATTGCAGCAACTCATCTTCATAGAAGTAGAGTTTTTTCCCTCGCTTGTAAGCCGGAATCAGTCCTTTACGCGCAAGCGTGTAGATGGTAGGCTTTGCCTTACGTGTAATTTTACAGGCTTCGTCAATTTCAATGAGACGATGCTTGTCGGAAGAAAGCTGCGGTTGCAGTGCCGCTACCATTTGACGGATTTGTTCCATCTGCTCTGTGAGATAACCTACCGCCTGCGGCAGCTTATCAAAAGTGATTTGTTCGTTTGCCATACGTACTCGTTTTTAATTGTTCGCTGGCAAAGAAAATTGGTGTTTTGATGGTGGAAAACATCACTGGAATATAACTGTGAGATAACTTTTGATGGTGATAAATATTAAATTGCTACATTTGTGTTATTATCTTTATTATAATTTATCAAATATATGAATGGAATAATTTGCTTGGAGACAGAGTGGGAACATACCATTGTAAGGAACCGTCTATCATTAAAAACGGAACCCTTATTGGATTTTTTGAAGTCATCCTGTCTTTGTAAAGTTATATATCGTAGAGTTGCGACTAAATCTGAGCTGCAATATTATTTAAGGAGATTTAAAAATGTAGAGTATATGGACTATTCTATAATATACTTATCTTTTCATGGGGATACTCACTCTATTATGTTAGAGGGAGAACCTAAAAATAATCGTGAGCTATCTTTAGAAGATTTGTCAATTATGGCTGATGGTTGTTTTGAGAATAGATTTGTTCATTTTAGTAGTTGTAGGACTTTTGGTGGAGGGAATACTGAACTTGAAAAATTTAAATCAAGTACAGGTGCTCTATATATATCCGGATATACTACATCAGTAGACAGCACTTTATCTGCTATTAATGATATTGCGTTCTTCGATCAGATATTTAGATTTAAAAAGAAAAAAGCTTTAATCAGTTCTGCTATGAATAAATATTATGAGGGACTATGTAAAAGACTTGGATTTAAAATATTATAATATTTAGATAACTATAAAGTTTTATTCCGAAAATAATTCATTATATATGTTTATAATACTTGATACTAATATCGTTTATTCAGATAAACTATTTCAAAGCACTTCAATTAAAATGCTTGTAGATTCTGTAAAAAAACTCGGAGGATGTGTTTGTGTTCCAAAGATAGTTTTAATGGAAAATAAAAACCATATTAAAAAATCGATTCAACAATTTTATTCTGATTATAAATCAATATTGCGAACAGGAAAGAAATATGTTACGACTATTAATTTTCCTATCTTGGACGATAAATTCATAGATGATAATTATAATGAGTGCATAAAGATTCTCCAAAGAAATATAAATGAATTAGGTGTTGAAATTTTACCAATTCCAACTGTTCCGCATGAAAAAGTTTTATTAAGAGATTTAGCTCATAAAAAACCATTTACAGAGAAAGGCAAAGGATATCGAGATGCTTTAATATGGGAAAATGTAAAATTGGTATGTAAACGAAAAATACCACCCCTTTTTGAAAAGTATCATGTCGTATTTATAACAGATAATAGTGTGGATTTTTGTGACACTAAAGATAAAAACAAATTACATGAGGACTTGATAGCGGATCTAAAAAATGAAAGTATAAATGAAGATACTTTAAATATATTTCCCTCAATAGATGAGTTAATGAATGTTGTGATAAAACCAAAAATGGATCGTCTTGAGGATATAAAGAATAGAATCAACCAAACGAAGGTATATCAAAATATAGATTTTAACGAGATTGTAGAGAATATTATAAATGATAGACTCCAATGGGCTGAACTTAACGATGATGAATCACCGTTTGGACCAGAGTATGAAAATCCAACTATTGAATCAATAAATGAAATATCATATAACATTAGTGATGTCTTTTTATTAGAAGATACAAAAAGAATTCAAATAGATATCGATGTAATAGTTAATTGTAATGTAAACTTTTATATATATAAACCTGACTATTGTCTTCTTGATGAAGATAAAATGCCTAATATCATTGACTTTGATTGGAATAAGCATTATATGGCTGCGGAAGATAGTACAGAACTTCAGATTAAAATAAGTTTATTTTATGATACTGACAAAAAAGCAATTTTAGATACAGATCTTAAAATATTACCTAATATTAAACATAAGCATGAAGATTGATTTGAATTTAATCAATATCTATGTTTCTAAAATACATTTGTATAGTTTAATTTTACAATTTGATTCAGTATGTGACATCTTACGCTCAATTGTTGAGATCTCCAAGTCACGAAGGGTATGGGCAAAGACATTCTTGATGAATGTAGCGGTATGAATACGTTTTCTACCAAAAGCCTTGCCGATGTTCCAACCAAAGTGCATAATGTCAATGCTTTTAAGCTGTGAGTCAACCTTTACAGGCGATATCTTTTGTAAGGTATCGCCTGTACTATATTCTGCAACGTATGTGCATAGACGGTTGAGATCTTCTTCACTCATATAGGCAACCATTGTTTGCTTCGTATAGCTAATGACCTTTTCCAATTTAGTTTGAATAGCACGATTCTGTTTTGCGATAGCGTTGGTTCGCATAACTTCATATTCTGAAGGTTCAGAGATTGTTTCTTCAGCGGTAGGAGCAGACTCAATGACATCAGACGTAGCTTGGCTTGAATCTTTGATTGTAGGGGCTTCCGAGACAAAAGCGGTGTCATTGTGATTTTTCATTGTTTGGAAAGCAGAGAAACGCAATAGAAAAGCTTCTACGCGTGGTAACAGAAACTGATTGAAAGTTGTCTGTAAACTGGCATAGATCGCCATCAAAACAATAACTGTTGCAAAAAATGCAACACTACTACTGAAATCGTCAATGCCTTTGGATAAAACAAACTGCCGAGCTAAAACGCCAACGACAAGAGTACCTACCAATACAAGGGAATAGAGTGTTATATGTTCTATACTTTTCTGATTCATAGTGATATTTGCTAATCGTTTGTGCGCAAATATATGTCATTTTATAGATACCATGTTATAAATCCAATAAAGTGGCAGCATTTGTCCTTGATATGGTACTTATTTCTATGCAATCTATGCCACAATAGAATAAAAAAGAAGAGTCCAACTAGGTTTTAGCCCCATGTCAGACTCTTCTTTCGTTACAGAACTTTATACTATTTCAGCGAAATCTTATTCGCCGTCTCTCGCTTCTTGGAGTTAACCAAATCGGCATAAATTTGTGTCGTGGTGACATTCTTATGCGTCAGCATCTTCGATACTGTGTAAATGTCTGTACCTAAAGAGATTTGGATGACGGCGTATGAATGACGAAAGCAGTGGAAGGTTATGTGCTTTCTGATTCCGGCTTCTGCAATCCATTGTTTTAGGGGATGATGAGTCATGGAGCGAGTTAAGCCTTTGAAGACTTTTCCGGTGCCCCATTCGCCACACAACTCCAGTGCCTCCTGACTGATGGGGAGGGTGGCCTCGGTTTCAGTCTTTTCGGTGCAGATACGGATATAGTAACCTTGATCCGGACCGACTTCAAAATCATGCCAGTCCAGCTTCAAAATATCACTGATACGGAGGCCGGTCATGCAGGCAAACAGGGAGGCCTGTTTCAAGACTGGAATTTTGCAGGGTGTAGCTGCCAGTTTCTTGACTTCATCAAGTGTCAGATACTCTTTCTTGACCTCTTTCCATTCTATCTTTTCCAGGAAGTCGTTCAAGTTCTCACGCAGCATCTTCTCTTTGTAGGCTATCTTCAACAGGGCTCGAAAAGTAGAATAATAGCCGGCTGCCGAATTACGTGAGATATAAGCATTGGGATGATTGATTTGTTTGCACTTGAGCAGGTAACCCCTGAACTTCTCGCACAGTTCCACGGTGACATCGCCAAAGGTACATTTACCGCCGACAAATTTCTCAAAGTGATTATAAACGCAATCCCATTTCTCATACTTTTCTCGTGCCTTTGTCCGGAAGTAGGCAAGGAAATCTACCTTTTGTTTGTTCTTGTCCAGGAACCCAAATTCTTCATTGATAAGCGACTGGACACGGATACAGCGGATTGCCTCTGCTTTGTTCAGCATGTCCTGATTGAACATTCTTTGCTGCTCGTTCTTGGGTTTGGCATAGATGTAGATACCGAGGAATTCCCGGCGACTCATCTTCATCGTATAAGGATTGCGAATGGCCGGATAATAATCCAGATAAAGAGATATGCGGTCGTTACGCAATGGCTTTTGTCTCAAAGTTACGTTGGTGCATGTAAGTGTCATAGCTATATTGTTTTTTGATTAATACTTGTTTTTGTTGCAAATAAAATAGGTGTTCTGATGGTGGTATTTATCACCGGAAAATAACTTTCGGCTCATTCTATCTTTGGCGGTTCAAAGAACTTGTCCAGCTCTGCCCGCAGGATCTTGGTATATTTACCGACCTTTATGCGGGGAATATTATGATATTTCACATAATGGTAGAGTTGATCCCGTGTCAGATTGAATCGCTCCATTGCTTCGGCAATAGTGTAGTATTTGGGCTCTTCGGGAGCTATGAGACCTTTGGCTATGTCCACATGCTTCTTGGAGTAGTACACCATGATGCCGACCTTCTTCTTGGGAATGGCATTCTTTGATACAAAAGAATAGATGGCCGTCAGCGTCATGCCGAACTTCTCTTGCATGTCTTGCGTGCTGTACCATTCCTTGATTTCAGGATCGGGAGCTTTCTTTGCAAAGTAGTCATCAATATGCTTTTTGCTCCAATAGGTTTTCCCACGGTTAAATGTCCGGGGTATATTATGCTCTTTAGCTATATGAAATATCCAGGAATCTTTGACACCGAATTTCTCTTTAATCTCATTGGTGGTATAGAAGTCTGTGATAGGGATTGTATCTTTGGGTATTCGATATTGATAAGGCTTATTTTGAAGCATAGCATCAATATCAGTCCTCCTGATAAATGAAAGCCTACTGCTAATTTTAGACGCTTTAAGGTGACCAGCCTTTACCATGGTATAGATAGCTTGGCGAGATAGACCTAACAGACGTCCTGTTTCTGAAAAGGACAGATATTCCTTCTCCTTAATGTCTTCAATGATGCGTTCAGTTTTCTGAACTTGAGTTTGTGACTCTGTTGTCTGCACTCGTTTTTTGCGTATGGCCCGTTTATAGGCAAAATTTGCACACCTGTGTGAACAGAACCTTGTAGAAACTTTCTGAGCCTCGAATTCTTTACCGCACCACTCACAAATCTTTTTAATTCTAAAGTTACTAGTTGCCATTTTTACTTAATATTTAGGGGTTAATTCTCCTTCATTTCTCCTGTTTTTTGTCAACCATCGTAAACTATTGTCAACCATAGTCAACATTCTCCACGACCTTGCCAACGATAATCCTCGGATTTTCGTGGTGAGGTACACAGGAGGTACAAAAAATGGCGTAAAAAGGCTTAGCAACGATTATCAACGATACTTGTACAACAAAAAAGGCGCCCGTAAAGAGCGCCATATTAATCGATTATAATCGATTTAACTATTTAATAATCAGTAATTTACTTGCCGATGCAAAATGTTCTTTGTATGATGTAATTTATTGATTTATAAGGTGTTTTCTGATTTGTGCGTGGGTGAGAGCAACAAAGTAGCAACAAATTTGTAAAAGCACACCTCTTTTGTGTTGTTCTCAGGTCTCAAAGATACGGATTTTGTTGCTCTCCGCAAAATCATTAATCAAGGTTGGTTTATTCCCGATGACGTGTGTCATAAAGTCGCCCGTTATCTCTGCAAGGAAGAAGATGACTTCACGAAAACAGGGTGTCCGTAACCCGTGAACACCCTGCCTTGCTATCTGAAAGTTATTTTCATCGAATTTTCTGTATGTGCCGCCCAAATCTTTTATCGGTGTAAATTATCATTGCCGGAATCATCGGGGCACATAGAACGCCATTCGGCTTTGCCTTTTATTGTCTTGAATAGTCTATCCAATTATCGTCTGTAAGCCCGTAATCTTTGAACTTGATTATATCATGGCTTTCAATTTTATAGCTAAGTGTTTCTTTCTTCTCGTTCAACTCTTTGTTATCACTGTTGTAACCGTACAGAACTATGGCTGTTCTTAACGGTTCAACACAAAAGAAATAATCGTCAATGACTTCCCCGCCGACAGCTTTGTTCTGAACTCTGTGAACCGTTCCATGTACTTCAACTGTGCCGTCCTTGAATGTTGTCTTTTCAACGGGAGCAGCAAAGGGGGAGAATGTCAGCTTGTCTGTGCGAAACCATTGTTCCAAGAAATATTCTTCTCCCGAGAATGTCCCTTGAATTGATGTCAGTACATTTTCAACGTCAGGTGAAAACTTCTTTACTTCGGGTTCGTCATCATTTGAACAGCCGATAAATGAAATAACACTTAACAAACAGAATAGATAAAATAGTTTCTTCATGGTTATAAATATTTGTTTGCCGCCTCAATCAAAGTGTCGGCATAGTTATAAATGTCATTGATTGAATTTAACTTGTACATCTTCTCGCTTTTGTTTTCATCAATGATTGCAAGCCGTTTTCTTGTAGGAGGGTCAAAATAAAAGCGGCAGACGGTCTTCCGAACATTATTGTCTATGGAAACCCCGAAATAAGAACGTGTATCTTTATAAGTGATTCGTTCAACCGGGAAAACGTTTCTCAGAAGTGATTTCACGATATAGAATGCTTCCAGTTCTTCCGCTGTGGTTACAATGCCGTTGTCGGGTTGTTCTTCATCTGTCGGCTGTTGAACTGTTGTGATGTTCTGTTCTGCAGGTTGTTCTTCGTCTTTTATGGCGGCTTTCAATCGGTCTGATATTATATCGCTAACATAGTTGTTGATTGTGCGTTTTACAAGCGTTGAGAACTGTTCAAGCACTTTAGGGGTAAATACCCCATCATACACTTGCTTCCCGAAAAAACGTACAAAATCAGGGGAGGGGGTCGTGAACTCTTTCCCGATGACGGTTCTCAGTTCCCCCATGTATTTAAGTTCGCTCGCTGAACTCAAAATCATATCAACATCAAAATACGATTTGTGGAACTTCTTCAATTCTTCTATTTGCGTGTCTTTCAGGTCAAGCATATTGATTTCCAAAAACGGTTTATCATCCATAATATTAGGTTCTGAAAGGTCTGTGTAGAACCTATATGTTATACCGTTTGTCAGGACACCGAATTTAGCCTTTGAGACGTTGAAGTAACGCAGCAGTTGATTGTCATGCAGGTTCAGGTCTTGTTCCCAATGTTTGCACTCAATAAGTATTATCGGCTCGCCGTCTCTCATTATGGCGTAGTCAATTTTCTCACCTTTCTTTGTGCCGATGTCACAACACATTTCAGGCAACACCTCCAAAGGGTTGAAGACATCATAGCCCAATGCGTTTATAAAAGGCATAATCAAAGCCGTTTTTGTCGCTTCTTCTGTCGGAAGATTGGCTTTGAGGGTATCAATGCGCTCCGAGATTTGTTTAATTGAATCTTTGAAATCCATATATCTGTTATTTAACGGTTCTCTTTATAGTGGTTGCCGTTGTTCACAGATACACACAAAAACGTGGGCATTCTTGTTAGGTTAGAGGCATCGCCAAACGCCCAAAGTCTCAACAAGGAAATGCCCACGTACATATACGCAGGCATCTACCATTGCTTTTGAGACTTTTCGAAATTTTGGCGATTTTCTAACCCTCAAAACAATAGCAAACGCTATACTTTTCAAATATGTCGGTTCAAAGGTAATCATAATCGCTAAAATTCCGATATAATTTACGATTTTATTTCTTTATAAGTTAATCAGATAAGCCATTTTACAAAGGATAAAATCTTTTTCCTGTAAACTATAACAAGAATGAAAAGAATGACCCAAAAGCCGTAAATCTGTGTTTTCTGCCACCAAGTAAGGTCTCGGGGAACTTTCACGATTTCTGTCTCTGTTACGGTCTTTGTCTTATAAATAGTGCTGTCTTTGCGTTCAACAGGCTTTTCAAACTTTACGGGCTTTTTCTGCGGTTTTGTCTTCAAGTCATGGTATAAAGTTCCGTCAGGATTTATCCGAGCGTCAGAAGTTGCGTAATCGTTTTCAAGATGCGATGTACTATCGGCTGTTTCACGTTCTGACGTTTGTGCCGGTATCTCAATAAAGACAGTATCGGGTACGTATTCAATACGGGTTTCAACCCTAACGTCCACGCTGTCTTGTTGATGAATGTTTTCAGAAAGGCGGCGGCTTGAAGCACAGCCGCCTATAATGAATGTTAACAGTAAGAGTAAGGGAAGATGTTTCATTTTCAGATTGTCTTTAAGTAGTTGATAATACCTTTGACATGAAGACTGACAATCGTTTCTTTTCCCGCTTCTGACAGAAGAAACGCCACGTCTTCTTTATTGTCTTGAAAAAGGTTCTCAGTCAGAACGGCGGGGCATTTCGTGTGTTTCAAGATATACAAATGCCCCTCTTTGTCGGGGTCTCCGTCCGTTGTGTCCTTTCTAATTTTGAAGTCTGTTTCTTCTGCCGCCTTATACAGACAGTCTGCCAATTTATCGGCGGCTGTCTGACCGACAGAAGTCCACGCTTCCCATCCACGTGCGTTCATCCATTGAGAACCGTTTCCCGCTGCATTACAATGAATAGAAACGAGAATGACGTTCTTCGTTCCTATTCTGTCACAAATGGAATTTACACGCCGACACCGTTCGGATAGGCTGATGTCATTTTCTTCTGTGACGATACGTTCAGCGTCAAAGCCTCGTTTCTTCAACTCTGATACAACTTTTTCGGCGATTTCTCTTGCGTATTTGTACTCTCTCAAAGAGCCGTCAGGGGAGCGCTTGCCCGCCGTGTCAACCCCGTGACCGTTGTCGATTAAAACCTTCATTTCTTTAATTGTTTAAATTGTGATAAAAATCAAGTTTAATGTTATCATATACAGCTTTCACATTGGTATATGCTCTGTCGTTATTTATCCCTGCTTCATTATAAATTTCGCCCTCAATAACTTTTGACACCCATTCAACCCATTCAGGGTTACAATATTCTGAGAGTTTTTTTCCTCTATACCTGAAACAATCAAAACGGCTGTTTCTGTCTTCATACATATTGTGAAGAAGTGTCCGTATTTTTGTTTTCGTAGCTTCTTCATTGGCGATGTGGTTTTCTTCCCTTATTCTTTTTATCAGGCGGCATACTTTTTCTACAGACATATCAAAGAAAGCCCCCGAAATAGTTTTCACTCTCATTTGTGTCTCAGGAATAAGACCTTCGGCTATATCAATCATTGCCTCGCCGTTTCTTGTGGCTGTTTCTTGAAGTGTTTTCAATTGCGCTGAATAGTCTGTCATTATATTTGTTATGACGGTTCTAAACCAGCGGAAACAAGCTATCATCAGACCTGATGCAAGAATAAGAAAAACGGCACAAATGATAATCATAATGCCATAGTCGCTTATACCCTTAGCGACTTGTAGGGCTTCGGTTGTTGTATTCATAAAAACTTCCTCGTATTTTTATTGTTAATATGGTACAAAGATAATTAACATGATTACAATATAATCACTTTTGAAATCTTTTCATCATTATTTCTTTTAATTCTGTCTATTGATTACTCTCGCTGTATAGGTCAGGGGATAGCCGCCTTTGCTGCCTCCTTTACTTGAATCATATATAAGCAACACCGTGAGACTGTCACCTGCTCCCATTGCCAAACTATCCCAATGGTCGTTGTCCCAATGTACCAGATTGGGGTATTCAGACGTGTTCCACGGATAGGTGTTGTCACTACTTTTCTTGCTGTTTCTTCCGTATATATCGAAATCCTTTGAATCAAGGTCTGCGATAATTGTGAATTCCACACAGAACTTAGTGCTGCTTCCTATACTAAGAGCGTCTCTTACCTCTGAAAGTTTCGGCAGAGCGATGCCTGAATTATCCACGCTGCTATAAATTACCCATCGGTTATTATCTTTAAGATTTGAATAACCACTATAAATAGTATTGGCTCTTGTCAGATTATATTTGCTGTATCTGTAGCCTCCTATCCATCCGTCCAAATTCCCGTTTCCGCTTCCTAAAAAAGCATGGTTATAACGCCCGTTTTTTGCGGAGAACAAAGTAGCTATGTTCCTGTTCAATCCCCACCAATCGGACGTGTCTTCATTCTCAAATCTTGCTACGGCTCTCAATCCTGATGATGTCGGCAGCACGTTTCCTCCAATACCCGCAAAACATTTATTTGCGTCATTACGGAATATCACATACGCATCATTGTTAAACGGGGTATTTGTAAGCCCGTTTCCGCTGACGCTGAACCCAGCTATCTTTGAACTCCCGGTAACAGTCAGGTGTTCCGCAACAAGTTCGGTCACTTTGACCAGTTTGGCAAGCAAAGCCGCCGTGACAATAAGTTCAGCATTAATCAATGTCGTGTTGATTTTGCCTCCTACAATGATGGTTTCATTCGCAGCTGCTTTCTTCGCCAAATCATCAAAATTCGCATAACCCAAATCTTTAGCAATGGCGTTCTTTGCGCTCTCAACGGCGGCGTTGGCGGTGTTGAGAACCGAATCTGAATACCCCTTCAGCGTGTCTTGAATAGCTTTATTGGCGGCTTCTACGGCTGTGTTAAAGTCGGCATACGCACTGTTGAAAGTGGCATATTTGTTATCAACATTGTTTTTCTCGGTTACAGTGGTTCTACCATCGGCGATAGCGGAATTGATTGCGCTGATAAGGTTCTCAATACTACCCATAAGCGTAATCTTGGCATTCATAAGCCCGGTTTTTGCCGTTCCCGTAAGATAGGCGTTTGTGTACAGTTTGTTATACGCAGCTTCCACGGCGGCTTTCGTGTTGTTCACTGTGTTGATGTACTTCTCAATCGCTTTCGCTTCCGCTTCCGTAATAATGCCGTCAGCGAACGCACCGTCCACATAGTCGTTTAAATCTCCAACGGCGATATTGGCGTTCTTTGCGCTCTCAACGGCGGCGTTGGCGGTGTTCTGAGCCTGAGTTATCAAACCGTTCACGGCTTCCCATTCATCAAGTTCATATAAGCCCGACGAACCTGATTTGAACTTTATTTGCCCGGATATGATACCTTTCAATAAATCAAAATAAGTGTTCCCGTCTGTGGAAACAATCTTGTCTGTCGTGATACGCCCCGGAAGGATTTCTGTAAAACCGTACAGAGTGACAAAACTCCGTTCTTCATTGTATTCAGAGTTCAGGACACCGACAAGAAGATGATAGAAGCCTGAAACACCCTCTAATTTGATTGCGTTTTCAGACAGGATGAAAACACCTGTTTGTGCCGTCTTTGAGACTTTGGCATATAAATAATACTTCTTCTTCCCGTCATCAAGCACTGCGCTTGTGTAGGCTGTCATATCCCAAAATTTGTATTCCGAAACCTTGTGCGATGCACTGACCGTATTGATGCCGAGGGTCATGTGTTGTATGATACCCGCTTCCGCTGTCAGTTGCTTCGTTTCATTGTCATAGACAATTCTGTGCGTAACCGGGACGGGGCTTGTCTTTGAGTTCACAAAACGGAATTGAAGACTTTCATCGCCTACAAGCATTGACATCGTTTGAACGGCAATCGGGTTGATTGAGTTCGTGAAGTTATCGAGCAGGGCTTCTTCCAACATGCTGATTGTTTCCTTTGCATCCCTGAACCGTCTTTTTGTGAATTGAATAGCGTCACGGTGTAGGTCATCAACGATGACTTCCTCACTTTTCAGGTCATTCAATGTTGATGAAACACTGCCGCTTACCGTTGTGTTTGAAAGTTCAATCACGGGGCTGTGCGGTTTGTTGATATAATCTTTTATACCCGTTATACGCACGAGAACACCGTCTTTCTGAAACTGATCGTCAGAGAAACGGATATATCCTCCGAGTTTGATGCGCCCCCCGATGTTTACCCAATCTTTTTTCGACCATATCCCGTCAAGTTCCCCCGTGAAAGTGAATTTCAGGTCTTCATTATCAAACAGGTGTTTTACAGCCGCCCGGAACATATCCCATGATGCGCCTGTTTTCGTGGCGTTATCACAAATGTAAGCCGTGGGAAGCATACATTTGAATACGGCATATTTATCGCCCGATTTAGGGGCGAATGTGGTATTTGGCATAGTTTGCCCGTCTATGTCTGCGGGAACAATCTCAAAACGGCGTGCCGCCTTTCCTTTAACGGCATTATGATAATATTTAACCTCAAACTCCCGTCCGGCAAGCATACCCGTCTGAAAAACAACGGTCATAGTTTCCCCCGCTATCAAGCATTCTTCATAATTCAGTGAAGACGGGATTGACGTGTCAACAATGTCGTAAAAGTTGTTTTTCTCATCAACAGCAACAACCGTGCTGACCGTACCGACACGTTTCGGGTAAATCTCAGAACAGTCAAGACTATCTTCGGCGAGCGATGACAGTTGTTTGTCATCACGGCGTATTGAAAGCCCTGCTTCATCAACGACATAACGGCGGGCGTTCTTGGCTATGAAGCCGTCTTCATCTTCAAAATGTTCGCCGTCATAAGCGAGTGTTTGGTTCTTGGGAAGAAGAAGCTCGGAAGAACCGTATTTTGAGGGGTCTATATTGTCCGTACCGCCTTGAACGAACAAAATTTCCGTTGGCGGGTTGTCTCCCGTATTTGAACGTCCGACACCCGGCTTGAACCCGTTGCCACGTCCATAGGACAGCGGGAGGGGGTTACTTTTGTTGTATTCAATCTTACGTAATGACACACGTTTTCCCGTAAACTCGTATTCTGTCTTGAACGTTGAAGCCATGCGGGTTAGAGCGTCAATACAAAAATCATGGTCATAGGCAATCAGGGTTTCAACACCGTCAATACATTCGCCAACCGTCCATCCTTTGTCACGGCGGTTCATATTGTCAACAAACATTTGAAGATGTTCATGCGGCTTTGCGGTCAACGAAAATTTCAAACGTCCGTCAACCGGGTTTCTGAATTTCCAAACTTTTGCGTTTGCTTCGGGCGGGTCAAAAAGCACCGTGTATTCAAACAGTCTTTTATGTTTCATCTTGAAATTCTCCGGGCGTTTGAGCGTGAACGTTTCGCCTTGAAACTCACAGTAAGAGCCTACTGGGATTTCAACGTGTTCAGGGAGCGAATAGTACAACGTTAAACTATGGTCTCCCATGACAGCCCTATTACGATAACTGTTATCGTCAACCTCGATTTCAAGAACCTTGTTCCCGACATTATTGTAAATTATCATATTTCTAAACTTTGAGTTATTTTTCCCGAATTTCCCCGTGGTTGAACTTTCTTTTTAAAATAGTGTGATTATATTGTAATCACTTTTTAGGCGTTCTACGGGGCTAAAAAAGGCTTTTTTAAGAATAATAATTCTTCCCGTCACATCTTATGCTTGAATAACGTGACGGGAAGAGGTTTTTACAAGTTACAGAATACCGTATTCAAGACAATCTGCATCCACTTGTGCTTTCAGGGTGGCACGCTCGGAAAGATAGGCTTTGTATGCCTCAATCTTTGCCTTGGCTTCCTCACTTGACTTCGCGCCTCCAATCATACCGAGGTTCGCTGCGTTGAACTCATTCACAAGTTTTTGTTCCCGGTTGTTGTCCCACTTCTCCGTGATAACTGTTTCAGTTATCTTGTTTGAAGAAAGCGGAGCCCACACGGTAACTTCTTCACATTTCCATTGTTCCTGAACCGGGGCTTCATCATCAGAAGCGAGTTCGCTTGGTTCAACGGTGGCGGGTTTTTCAACTTTCTGAATGTTGAAGCGGTAAACGTAACTTCCGTTTCCGACAGCCTCCAATTTGGTCGGCTGATTGTCATAAAATGCTATCATAATAACACGGTTTAATGATTGTTTTTAATAAATGTTTGCTATCACTATGTTTCGCCCAACCGAGCCACGGGGCGACAGCCTGCTTATAAGCCTTTGCGTCAAGCGGAGGTTTGCGGCGGTTCAGCCGTGCTGTGGCGTGGCAAAAATTCTTCTTAATGTTCTTTCGGATAAGTTTCTGTTCACGGAAGAACATATAACCGACATAATCAAGCGCACGCCCGTTTCTATCATAACGGTTCTTTGCGATAGGAAATATCTGATAATTTCCCTTTATTTTCAGCCTCAGTTCTTCTTCAAGTATTCTTTTTATCTCTTTGAACGCTTCCCGCAATTGTTCTTTTGATGTGGCGAAAAATGTGATGTCATCAGCGTATTCGGCTGCGTCAAGTTTCAATACTTCATTCACACGGTGCATGAAATAGCACAAGAACAGGTTTGCGAGATATTGTGAGAGATAGTTCCCGATTGGAAGACCTTGTGCGCTGTCTATGATTTCGTCAAGAAGCCATAAAAGGTCTTTGTCCTTTATCTTCCTGCGCACAATCTTTTTCAAGGTTTCATGGTCTATGGAGGGATAATATTTTGTTATGTCAATTTTGAGACAGTACATGGGCTTTCCTCTGTATTTCTCAATGATTTTATCTATATGACGGGCACATCCCTCAATCCCACGACCTTTAACGCATGAAAATGTATTGTGCGTGAAAGTCCTGACCCATATCGGTTCAAGAACATTCATTATGGCGTGATGTACTATTCTGTCGGGATAGTACGGAAGACGGAAAATAAGCCTTTCCTTTGGTTCAAAAATCGTGAAGACATCATAAGGAGAGGTCTTGAACGTCTTTGTCAGCAAGGCTTCATGTAAGGCAAGAATATTCGCTTCACGGTTCTTGTCGTGAACCCTTACCCCGTATGTGTGCGTTTTACCCTTGCGAGCCTTTCTGTCAGCTTCCCGCAAGTTCTCAACGGAGATTATGGTCTGATATAAATTTCCTATTCTTTTCATACTTCTGCTTTGCTTTTCTTAGTCAGAGTTTTCGGTAGCCCATACAACAGGCGTTCCTACCAACACTTTTAGGAGGTTTGCTTGAAATCTTTTGCCAAGTGGCAAGGCTGTCATTCTTTTATTTTGTTTCATATTGTCAAAACCAATTTTAAAGCATAGGTGAGAACCGATGTTCGCATTCGTATTCGAGGGGGTGTTATTCGAGTTCGCATAGGCGAGACCTGCATTCGCACTGTTATTCGCGTTACCGCTGAACAGGACACCACAAGAATGACCCACCTTTTTATTTTGTTATTTCATTGTTTTCTTATTCAAAATAATATCTGTTACCGTTACCCCTCAAAGTAACTTTTCGGGGAAACTTATTCATTTCTTTGATTTTCTTCAAAACATAAAGAATGTCGGATGAACCAGTGAAAAATTTCTTGGCATCTGATTCCAAACTGTCTTTTGATGGCTTGATTTTTACAAGCGTCTGACCTTTTACTCCTTTAGCCTTGCTGAATCTTGTCGGAACTTCTTCAATGAAATCAACCACCCAAAACGTGGTGTTTACGAGTTTTGATTGTGTCGTTTCATCACAATTGAAACTCCTGCTGTTTTCATCTCTCGGGATATTCAGGAAAGCGAGGCTTCCGTCATCTTCTTTTGGTATGTTGTTCATTTCTTCAATCATCGTTTTATACTGTTATTATTTGAACCCTGCCCCACAAAGAGGCAGGGAAAAGGTTATCACTCAAAGCGTGTTACGCTGACGTGGGTATAAAGCAAAGGCGAGAACCGACGTACGCATTCGTACTCGAGGGGGTGTCATTCGAGTCCGCATAGGCGAGACCCGCATTCGCACCGCTAACCGCGCGACCGCTGAACAGGACACCACGGAGAGCCACCGAAGCAGGGATGTTTGTATAGTGATAGTCACAGAAATATGTGGTAGAACCGCCGCCTACGAGAGCAGGAATGATTTCGCCGCTTTCTCCAAAAATAATTTCTTTAACATATCCCTCGGCACGGGCTTCATTCCCAACATGACTATATCCGTTATAGTTACTGTCATTGAATTTTGAGGGGTCAGAGCAAACAAATACTTCTGACAAGCCGTTCGAGCCGGGATTAATGCGTACGTTGATGCCATCAGTCCACTGCCAAATATGCCCAAACGGGTTTTCGATACCACGATAACGGCACACTTTGACTTTCTTTGAAGAAGCGTCATATTCAGTGGGCATGGTATATTCTTTTTCGCCTGTTCCGTTTCCGAGTTCATCCGTATAGCCACAAGGGATAAAAGGATAATAACCGTTAAACGTGTTCCATTTGCCGCTGTCAAGTGTTGTAACCCCGTCTCCGAGACCGCCTTGACGATAGCCCTCAGCCGTCAATTGGGTGTTGAAAGCCTCCTGAGAGTTGAGCGTTGCGTATTCAACAACAAAGAGCCAATAGAGCATCTTTTGAACGTCATACGTCATACAGTTCCACTTAGTGCTGCCCGCTTTTCTGTTTCGGGCATACGTTCTGAAATTCGTGCGGCTGATTTGTGTAGCTGGTCTTCCGAGAACCGTTTTTGAGAGTGTGTCCCAGTCAGCCTGATTTGCACCGCCTCGGTAGTCAGCCGTTGTATTGACCACAGAAGATAGCTTGTTCGTACTTCTCTGAACAGTAGCTTCGTATGCCGATACGTACATCAAAGGAACATAACGATAGCCGGGAAGAGGAAAGAGAGAGAATTTGACCCGCTCAATATTTGCGCTTGTTTCAAAACGGCAATAGAAGTTCCCAAACTCGACCATGACTTGTCCCTGTGAACCGTCTCTGACATGCCCCGTCCAATCACGTGGATTGAGATATTCAACCACGTTTCCGTCATCGTCAAGAAGACAGCCCCTCATGCGGTTATGCAAGGGAAGGGACTTGTGAAGAGCAGTATTGCCAATTCGGGTTACTAAACGTGATGAAACGGTCTTGTCTCGCTCAATGCCGTACATACACTGCTCTTCCATATAAGGCAACATAGTTGCGAGAGCTGCTTTTTTGCTTTCTCCGTCTTCTAAGACCTCACACAAAAGATTGAATGGGTTATTCCCAGAAACATTGGGTAAGTCGCTCAATCGTTTTCCGTTTGTGAACGCTTCAATGATTTCCCTTACTTTGTTTTCTTCATCTGTTGATAGTGCCATAATTTAAAAGTTTTATTTGTTGAAAAATTATTTTAACTGAACCTGAATTTGCCATTTGCGGTCAGGCGCAAAGTTGATTTCGTGCAAAGCCTGACAGACTGCGGAACGACTTCAATATCAATGGTTCGATAAATGCTTGTGTTTTCTGTCGGGATGACGTGTATTTTGCTTATGCCGACACTGTTCACGGTCAGAAAACCGTCAGGGGCAACGGAAACCGCTTTGTCATCGCCCAAGAAAAGGACATTGTTACCCGTTCCCGCCGGGGATAGGGTAGCTATTACTCTCAGAATGTCTTTGTTTCCTTTTGTTATTTTTTTAGGAAACTCTAATTCCATTCCCGTTGGCTGTTTACGGTCTTTAGCCGTGATTGTCTGCTCCAATTCTTCCAAACGGGCGAGGGCGGCGTTCATTTCAGCCACACGTTCCGTTGCTTCTGCCGCCGCTTCTCCTGCGGCTGATGCTTGTTGTTGAGCGTTTGTGGCAGCGGTATTGGCTTGCGTTATTGCAGCATTCACACGCCCTGCCGCCGTATCTGCCGCCACAGCTTTTTCGTTTGCCAATGCTGCCGCATCGTTGGCTTTTTTTGCGGCTTCTGTGGCTTTTGTGCCCCGTGCGAGGCATTTCCACCAAGCGGTTTCAGTGACGGCGTGTCCCTTGTTATTGTCTTGTAAAGACAAATAGGAACTGTCTTCCGTGTCAACAAAGTCAAACCGCTTGTAAGTATTTCCGGCGTTATAAGAACCTGCGTCCGTGAACGCCACTTTTCCTAAAGGTATCTTTGTCATATTCGTGTAACTTTAAGTTATCCAACATTCAAATAAAGTTCTCCCGTCTGTTCATCAAATTTGATAAGTTTGTCGCTTACTTCATCTTCAAATTCCATGTATAGAATCATGTCATCATCGTCTATGCTGAATGTCGGGTACAGCACGCCGCCTTTTGCGAGCACACCTGTATCGACATACTTTTTCTGAGCTTCATCCCATTTCCACCAATTTCCATTGTCTCCCATTTTGGGCGGGTTGTCAGCCTGTTCCTTTGCCCGGTCAGCTTGCGTGTCAGCGTTCCCCGCCGCCTTATTAGCTTTCGTTGCGGCATTGTTTGCAGAGGAAGCGGCACTGTTGGCTGAGTTGGTGGCGGTCACGGCGGCTTCCTTTATCTCTTCTAAATCTTCACGGGCTTTGTCCGCATTGGAAGCGGCGGTATTTGCCTTTGTTGCCGCATTGTTTGCGTTGGTTGTGGCGGTTTTCGCTGCTGCGGTTGCCTTGTCAGCGTTCCCCGCCGCCGTGTTTGCTTTCGTTGCCGCACTGTTGGCAGAAGAAGCGGCACTGTTGGCTGAACCCGCTGCGGTGTTCGCACTATTGGCGGCTGTCTCAGCTTTTTTCGTTGCGGCTACGGCATTTTCATAGGCGGTCTGAATGTGTTCCAAGCTGACCTTGACGCTCGTTTGAACCCCGTTTATCAGCTTAACGCCGATTGTGTATAATCCTTTCAGATTGTCGGAAAGGGTTAATTCGCTGATTTTAATTCTTTTCAATCCCATAATGTCATATTATTTTTCGTAAGTCAATCGCAAACTCCCCGTCTTCTGTCACAACCAAATCCAGTGTTTCCGTGGCAAGCACAAATTCATCGCCTTCAAGCCTGAATGAAATGAAGCATACAGTAACGGTAAATTTGAGCCATATTTTATCAGAGGCGTAAAACTCGGACACGGAACAGCTTTTATAATGGCAGGGGTATTCATATCCCGTTTCATCAGAGTATAACAGCCGTTGTTCAGGACGCACAAGGTCATACAACAGAGCGTTATAGTTGCGCCACAGTTCAGTCAGCGAGGCGGCTTGCATAAGGCAGTTTATCTTTACGTCCTTTGCCTTATAGGTCACTTTCTCCCCGTCATATAAAGCCCCGTTCAATTTGTTGATATTACGCAGGAGGCTGGTCTTGACATTCGGCGATTTCTCTATTTCATTAAGTGTTCCCTCCAACACACGAACCCCATAATCTGAGAACGGCTTCCCGTCAAGTTCATAATAATCAGAGCCGGGAACAGTGCTTTCAGGTTCTTTGTAGGTGTACCCGTCTAAAGGGAAATCATCGGCAAGTTTTACAGTGATGAAGCCGAGAAGCGTTGCCAAATCCGTGTTAGGGTTTGATACAAGACGAAGACGGTAAGTGCGTCCTATTTCCCTGAAATCAAACGTGTGATAGGCTTTGTCTGACAATCGTTCTATGAAGCCACCCCAACGGTAATCCATGCCTGAGAGAACAATTTTCAAAGAAAATTCCTTCGTGTTCAGGGTCGGTTCTGACAAATCAGGTTCTATGCCGTCTTCTTCCTGCCAGTCGTTGCTTGTGACCGCTTTCAGAGGCGGGAACGCCACAAGTTCGTTGTAGCCCCCTTCTTGAACATAGATGCCGTACTCTGTGAACGCATCCTTACCGTCTATGTAAAATCGTCCTGACATCATAATATTACCGCATTTCCAGACACGTTACGAATTTGTTGGCAACCCGTTGACCCCTTGACGGAAACAACCGCCCAGCCCGAGGCGTTGATGAACGCTTTAGCCCCGTGAAGAAGAAAAATTTCATGGCGTTCAAGCGTGTCACAGTTTATCGTTGCGCTTGTACGCCCGATAAGAACCGCTTTTTCCGGGTTTCTCAGCGTGATTATACCCGCATCAATGTAAACACCGTACTTCTCGGGGTTGAACGGCTTAAACAGCCTGAAAGTCGCTATATTCGGGAAACGGTGTTTGATACAGAACTCCATACCTTGTGGAGTTGTGAACAGCCGTATAAGGCTCTGTAAATCTTCCGTGCCTTTGAACATATCACACATACGGTATTTCTCTGCCATATTGGGTAGGGAGCGACTATCGCACTCCTGCCGGGCTTGCTCTTTGGCAACCCTCCATTGGGCGTAAACTTGTCTAATAATGTCTTCCATACTTATCTCATTTTTATTTTTATGCCTTTCAAGGCGAAATCGTTAACTGTATCTTTTGTCTCTTTGACTGAGTTTTCAATGCTTTCAATGCGTCCTGCCATGTTTTCGGCGTGTTTCTCAATGTTCAATACTGACTGCAAAATCATGTTCACGACAGAAAGAATGATTTTCGTGTTCTCAGCGATTGAATACGTGTGCCCCTGAATTGCTGTCGCACGTCCGTCCAATTCATCAATACTTTCTTGCGAAGCTGTGGCAATACCTTTTTGAGAGGCTTCACGGGTTGCATCTGCCGTGACTTCAAACATTGATTTAACGCTTTCAGGGAGGGTTTCCCATATCTTGGCAAAATCAGCCCCAACAGCGTTCAAGTCAGAAGCGAAACCACTCATAGATTGAATAACAGCATCAAGACCGACAAACTGACCGTCCTTGAACCATTTAGCCTTGTACTTGTCGAATATCTCCCCAAGAGGTTCTTCAAGAAACTTGGAAACCAACATTCTTTTCATCACGTCAGCCACGATGTCTTTGACCTTATCGCCCCATGCCTCGGCGTAATCTTCTCCCGCTTGAAACGCTTCAAAAAAAGCGTCTCCGAGTTCTTTTGCAATATCGGAACTTGAACCACCGATAATGTCTTCTACCATGTCGTTGATGATGGCGACAGCTTGTGAACCGAGTTCTTCAATTTTTCTGTTCCATTCATCAATCTTGCCATGATCCGTGTCTTTCTTATCCTCTTCGTTTCTGATTTGTTCTTGAATAAGAAGTTGCTGCTGGGCGAGGTTTTTAAGCTGTTCTTGGGCGTTGCTGTATTTCTCGCCCCCGAGAGCCTTGTCAGCCGTGTAAGCGATATTTGCATACGCCGTGGCGAGTTTCTCAGCGGTCTTTTGAAGCAGTTCAGCGTTGTTTGAAACGTTGCTGAACAGAAGTCGCCAAGCCCCCGCTACGTCATTGACAGCGATTTTGTTTCTCAGGAGTTCTTTGTAAGTCTCGGATAAAGCCCGTTTCACACGTTCAACCGCTTTTCCGCTATTTTCTTGTAACCGCACAATATCTGCGTTGTCAAGTTCCCATTGGAGTTGGTCTATTCTATCCTGCAGGGCTTCAATTTCTTCTTGCTTCTTGTCATCATTGTTGAACAGGTTCACAATCTGCATGGCTATTGACATGGCAGCCGATATGATAGTCAGGATGACAGAAGCCTTTTCAACCGTTTGAATGGCTGTTGCTGCCGCTGTCGCTGTTCCCTGAATACCGGTGGCAGACATATTCACAAGCTGAACAATACCGTTTATCATTGACAGAGAAGCGGTCATGATGCTGCCAGCCGTTGAAATGATTTCGCCTGCCACGCCGCCGACCGTGTCGCCAATGCTCTCAAACTCCCGTTCACATTCTTGAAGCGTCTTGTACAAGTCCTCCCATTCTTTGATTGAGCGTTTGCCGGGATTTATATCATTTTTAGCCTGTGCTTTCTCAACATTCTTTTTGGCTGTTGCGACTTTGGCACGGGCAACAGCGATTTTATCAGAAGACCCGCCGTTCTTTTCAAGTTCGGCAAGTTCCTTTTCTGCCTCCGCTAATACATTCTTCAACTGTTTAAGGGTTAGTTCCGCTATTTCATCGCACCATGCCTGATACGTTTCTTCACGTTGTGCGAACTGTTCGTCTATGCCTTTATAGGCTTCCTGTTCAGCACGGTTCAGTTCGTCCACGTTTCCTTGTGTGACACCCTTACGGAGCTTCTTGTTGCCGTCTTTATCTGTTTCATAGAGGCTTTCACGTTTTTTCCCGTATTCCTCTGTTATTTTTAGACGTTGCTGTTCATAGGTCAGAATGTCTTTCATCATATCGTCAAGGGCTTGTTTGTTACCTTTGACTTGAATCTGCCTTGCAACTTCGGCATAAGACTTTAACATCGCTTGCTGCTCGGAAGAAAGGTCAGCGGTTGTCAGGTTCAAGGAAGCCCGGTATTCAAGCTGTTGTTCCTTTGTCGCTTTCGGGTTCTGATTGAGCCATTCAAGCACTTTTTTGTCTTTCAGGTCTTCAATCATTTTCTGCGCCCGTTTATCGTTCTCGGCGATAAGGCGGTCATAGTTCAACTGCACCTGCGCAACGGTCTTTTCATAACCGTCTTCAAGTTCGTTGATTTGAGCCTGACGGATGTCTATCTCGGCTTGTGAAACTGCTTCTGAAACCTTTGCTGAATACTCCTTGATTTTAGCCATGCGTTGGGCTGTTTCATCGGCGATTTTTTGCTGTTCTTTGGCGAGTCTCTTTTCCTCGTTCTTTTCCTGCGTTGTCTTCTGGCTTGTACCCGCTTGTTCAAACAGTTTTTGAAAGTCAGATGAAACAGAGGTCATTTTCTCGGAATACTTGTTTATACGAGCGTCTATTTCGTTCAGAACAGGGTCATTGGCGATTGTCTGTTTGAACGCTTCACGGGCTTTTCTCGCACCTGCCTCGGTGTAAACCCATGCTCCGCTGCGGTCAACGTATTCATAGCCTCCTTGTGTCGTGTGTGAATATCCCGGCACTTTGCTTCCCGCCTGAATCTTATCCATTTGGTCTTCAAGAGCCATTTGGCGTTCAACCCTCTTTGCGTAGGCTTCGTCAAGACGGGATTGCCATGCGGCGGCTTCCGCACGTTTTTGAAATGCTTTCATCATCAAGGAAGTGTTCTTGACAAAGATGTTTTCAGCATCATTGACGCTGTTGACGGCAATTCCCAATTCTTTGAACTTCGCCTGACTTTCTTTTATCCACTCACGCTTTTCATGGGCTGACTTGCATTTCTTGTATTCGTCTTGAAGACGTTTATACGTTGAAATGGCTTTGCCCGCTGATTCGCTAACCTGTTTGTTGAACGCTTCGGCTTCCTCACGTTCCTTTTTCAGAGCGTCAGCGGCTTCGTCCGTTGATTTTCTGAAAGCAAGGAAAGCTGTCACGGCGGCTGCAAGAACAGACAGAACCAAACCAAGCGGATTGGCTTTTACAGCCATGTTGAAAAGCAACATAGCGTCTTTGGCTGAACGTATAGAGGTTGTTAGAGACAGAAAAGCACTAACAGTTCCCCAAATGTTCATCAATTTATGTGCGGCTGCGACAGCGATAACGGCGGCTTTATATGCCCCGTATGTAGCGATGATTGTCAAAAGGATGTTACCGACTGTTTCCCAGTTCTCAATCAGGGTTGAGACAAGACCAAGAGAGGTGTTTATTACCCCCTCCTGTGACTGACCTATGGCATTAAACATTGTGTCGATTGCGTCCTCAATGTTTGAAATCTGCCCTGTGATTGTTTTTGACTGAGCTTCCATAAGACCGCCGAACTTACTGCCCTCGTTGGTCAGGTTCTCAATGGCTTTCTGAACTTCGGGGAATCCGACTTTTCCGTCTTCTACAAGTTGTTTGACCTGATTTTCAGCTACGCCGAACTGTTTTGCGAGTTCTTCCATAAGAGGAATACCACGCCCCAAGAATTGGTTCAGGTCTTGTGTGTACAAACGTCCCTGAACCATTGTCGTTCCGTATAGATAGGCAAGGTCGTTGATAGGGATTGAAAGCCCGGCGGCGATGTCCCCGAGACGTATCAAAGTGCTGTTCACGTCATTTGCTGCAACACCGTAGGCAAGAAGCTGTTTTGCGGCTTGACCGATGTCTTTCAGACCGAACGGAGTTGTGGCGGCTGTCTTGACAAGCTGGGTCATCAAAACATCTGCCTGACCCGCAGAGCCGAGCATGGTTTTGAAAGCGATTTCAAGCTGTTGGAATTCTCCACGGACAGTCGCAACGTGTGTGATGAAATCTTTTATCTGAGACACGGCAAACACGCCAGCGACAGTCCTGCCGATTCTTTTGAATGAATCGTCAATCCTTGCGCCTTCGTCAACCGCTGTCTGCCCTATGCCTTGGAGCAAACGCCGTGATTCGGCTACGCCTACCCTTAACTGGGAGTTGTCAAGCCCGACACCGTAATTCAGTCTTCCTTTATCGTTGTTCATTGTTTCTGCCTTTAATCACAGGTTTCAAAAAATTTCCTTACTTCTTCTTTGTTTCTTGGGTCATCTGCCTTGATAACTTTTTGTCCTTCATCCTTTTTCCCGTCATTTTTCTTTTTATCGTATGTCGGGAGAATAGCCCCGTACATTATCATGTTCGTATAGCTGATATTGTACAAAACATAGTCAAAGGTCAGATTGTAGCCTTTTGCAAAACCGCCTACGACAGCCCAAATGCTGTCATTTAGTTCTCCACTTTCCTCGGATGAAGAAGATTGAGTTCTGCAAGGAAAGTGGTAAGCCCGAAAAAATCGGCTATCTGCATTCTTGATAAGATTTGGCTTACAATCAGGTTCAGTTCCCTCGGGGAGACATCTTCAAGAAGCTCTTTTGCGAGTTCCGCTTTCTTGTCAATGGTAATTTCAACTTCAACCGTGTATGGTCGGCGAATAAGCCCGCACATATACCGTTTTTCTTTGATTTGTGGAACTTTCTTCTTTTCTGTGATGTTCTTTGCACCAAGAATGAGAATAGCCGCTATATCGCCGAGAATGCGGCAGTCTTTCGCTACGGATAATGTTTCTTCAACGACCTTCTCCGTGTCAAGCGCAATATGTGGAAGTTGTGAAATCGCTTCTGAAACAAGTATGAGGGTTGCCGTGCTTGCGGAGGCAACCTGATATGACTTTTCGCCTACCTTGACTTCAAAAGGTTGTTCAAGGATGGTTTCAGCAACCGTTTGTTCTATTGTCTTATTCATATCTGACGAATTTCTAAGTTATGATTAGAGACGGGGGTCGGAATCGAACCGACATGCAACCGGGAAAGGCGTTCAGGCTTCACGGTGGATAAACCAGTGTATCAACCCCGCTGAAAATTCTTACTCACCCCCTTTTGTGTAAGGCTTAACGGTTTTGCCCGTCTTGGGTTTCAGGCAACGTGCAACGTAATGAAGCATTTTACCGTCAGCGGTTGAATAGCTTTCATCACAACGAACCACGGAACGGTCAATCTGTGCGCCCTCGCATTCTTCGTCTTCGGGAGTTATGCGGAAAGCGTGTTCTCCTGCGATTAACCCGTCATTGTCTTCAAACGGGCGTTCCGTACCTTTTTTGACAAACATGTCAAATTCGAGTGTATAAGTATTCTTTCCGTAACGGACATCAACAAGTTCGCCGCCCTCCTCTGTGGCGGTCTTCTCAGTTCCCGCCGTGGGGGTGATTTTCGTTGTGTCTTCTTTCGGCGTATCAAGGGCTTTCCAAGCCTCCGGGGAGGTGGGTGCGCCATTTGTTGACGGGGTTGTTTCAATCTTACATTTACCCCATGATAAAATTGACATAACTTATTCGTTTTTAATGTTCTACAATTTATTTGATATTCAGAGGCGCATCATCGCTGCCGAAGAACTCGTAATGAAGTTTCACAACGATGAAATGCTGATTGATGTCAGGTTCAGCCTCCGTGTAAATGGTTTGTTGAAGCCTGAATTTATAACAGGACTTATCGGCGGTCAGGCTGTTGACCCAATCATTGGCGAGACGCTCTATTTCTTCCGTCCGCTGACCGTCTTCAACGAGAACCCCGTTTCCGTACAAGTCAGTATCGGGTACATAGATATTCACGGTAACGACACCTGTCTGAACTTCGTCAGGCAAGCCCGTTGTGAAGATTACCACCGCATCTTCTCTGTTACTGTCACGGGGGCGGTAACCGCTTCTGTAAACCTCGCCTGAAATCATTCCCGAAAGAACGCTGTCTTGCAGTAGTCGGTACACATCCCCTTGAATCTGTTTTGAAGTCTTAGCCATATAAATTCTGTTTAATGAAATCCGAGTTGCTTCAACATTTGCGGTACAAGACGCTCGGCAAGAAGTTCTGAACTGTCAAGAACGTCAAGCCCTTTTGCGGACACATAAGAAGCGTAGTTCATACCAGCCACGACAATAAGGCAAATCCCCTGCGGGAATTTTCTTGCGAGGCTTTTCACATACGCTGCCCCCTTTGAAGAACCGTCCTTGCCTTGTTTCACGGTTTGGAAGCTGGATGAATGGATTATTCGCCCGTCAACCGTGATAACATAGCCGATTGAACTTCTCAGGTTGCCCGTGCGGTCTTTGTAAGAATTGGTTGAACGTGCCCTGTTCAAGACTGTCTCCCCGATATACATCAGGTTTCGGATAAGAACTTGTTTCAGCCTTTCAAGCTGCTGTTCCGTGTATCTGTCAATCTCCGACATCGGTGTTAGTTGTGTGATAGGCATATTCTTCTCAGTTATTTTTTGCGAAATCGGCGCATGTGGCGTTTACTTTTCTTATTGGTATGTTTGACCGGGTTGAAAAAGAAAAGCCGACATACAGCCGCACATCGCTTTAGACCAAAATTCTTACTTCACACACGGCTTCAAGCGGTTCTGCCTGAATGATTGAAAACGTGCCAATCTCTTTTCCTGACAAGTCTTTCAAGCGTAGCTGTTCCGATGGAACGGGCTGTTCTTCAATCAGGATTTCATAGGAAGCCACTGTGAAGTGTTCCCCCTTGATGATTCCGAGTTGGTTGAACTTCTTCGCCTTGAATTGACATGGAACAGGTTCGCCCCATGCCACGGAAGACGGTTTGACGGGATAACCCGTTTCAGGGTCAATCCCGCTCACTGTCTTTGTCTTGAATTCGATTGTTCCGTTTTGAATAATCATAGCCGAGAGCCTTTATATCCGTAAATAGGTTTCGGTGTTCCTGCCTTGTCGCTTGCCCCGAAATCATCGTACAAGCTGTAAGCCCCGTTGCGGAACTCCCTGCGCTGTTCGTCCGTGAACGAATAGGACTGCCCTCCCTGCGATATATCGGGGGCGGTAGACAGCCACAGCAGGAGGTCAGCGACGGCAAGGTTATACTCCTTGCTTTTCTGCACTTCCTGTGTCGCATCGGTTGTCAGCGACAATCCCCGTTTGTCCGCTATTGTTGTCAATGTGCGGAGGGGAACAGGGTAGGCATTAACGCCTTTCAACGCTTCGAGAACTGTTTCCATAGCTTAATACCTTAATCCCAATCTTGTGCGTCCGTTCTCACGTAGATGTTACGGTAAGCCGTATCAAATACGGGGATAGCGTCAGCCTGACCGATTGTAACCTCGCTCTTAGGCTCAATCGTGCCGTACTTCTTCACGACTGTATGGGCACGCACGGCTCTCAGAATTGTTTCTTCATTTTCTTGAAGAATGTCATACTGCGTGGAACCGAGTATTTCACTTTCTGACAAAATCATACGGCTGTTCTCAAACGGGTTGCCGGAAGTCTGTGAACCGTCTGAAAATTCACGGGTGATGGTTTGGTCGATAACACGCAGTTGAATACCGTTCAGCCATGCTTGTTTTGCGAGCATGGTATTTACAGCAGCCAAGTCAGGTGTTTGAGAGATACCGAGGGCGTTGGCGGCGAAAGAAGCGCACTGTTTAATAATTTGTTCCGCAGAACAGATTTTGTACAGTTCATCCAAATTGATGAAAGCGTACTTCAAGTTCAGGTTATGATCCTTACCCAACTTCACGAATTTAGCAAGGTCGCCGATAATGTCAGCAGTTGACTTACTGTTCCAATCAACGGATGATTTGGTTTTCATCTCATCATCCACGTCATAGTCAAGGTCAAATTCATTGGCATAGGTTGCGTTCGTGGTGGTTGTGAATTTAAGCACACCAGCGTTTGAAGCGAGTTTCCATGCAATGTATTCTTCCTCAGACTGAACGCCGTTGAAACAGAAGTCAACATCATTTCCCCAATACTCAACAAGTTTGGTAGCATCTTCATCCTGAGCGAAAGCCAAAGCCGTTTGATAATCTTTGATTTCAGAGCGTGAAAGTTCACGGCTGATAGAGATAAACGGAATATCTCCACGTGCGCTCTCGAATATCGGGCGGCGTTTACGCATGATAGTTCCGTTGTCAGTATGCAGGTCGGCGGCGACATTCTTCTTTTCAAGCTGGTTCGTTAAGGTTTTCCAGTTGAAGCCGTTGACTTTCTTAACGGGGAAGTGCTTTCCGAAAAGGAAGCCCGAAGCGTCAGCCGAATTCAGACGGGCTTGAACCATTTGTTCGGTCAAACCCTGAATCATTGTATTTACAATAGTTCCCATAAATTACTTACGATTAATAGTTTATGATACCTTTGAGGTGTTTCATCACGCATTCAGGAAGCGGGTTGCCCTTTGTCACGCCAATAAGCCAAGCGTCCGTGTCAAGGTTTGAGTTTTGCACGATGGGCTTGCCTGTTCCGACAAGTGAAAGTGGGGTGTATTTCAGTTTTGAGGTTTCCGCTGCCGATTCCGCTGCGGCTTCAATGATAAATCCGCCTTTCTCAATCTTCACTCCAAGAGTGGTCTTGACCTTGATTGTGTCGTGGGTTTTCTCTGTGGTTGTGATAGATGTGATAGCGTAAGCCTTGCCACCTTCATCAGCCATGATGAAATCGCCAACTTTGAAATTGTGACCTTTATTTACTTTGATGTCAGTTGCGGTATCTGTCGCTTCTGCCGACAGAACGGCAATCTTCACAACGTGGCAAATGCCGTTGTCGGGTGCGCTCAATACTGCGCCCTCGTTCAGAAAATCGCCGTCGAGTTCAGAAACCTTGACCGAAACGCCGCCGCGAATATCCGCTGTTTTGTGCATGAAGACACGAGGTGTGCGTGTGTCTTTCCTGCGTGTTACTGTCATTCCCATTTTTGAATGATTTTGGATGTTAAACATTAGAACGGCTGACCGTCGGCGGGCTTGTTGTCACGGTGTGATATAGCCTCCAATTGCTCTTTTGTCAGTTCGTTCCCTTGACTTGATGAACCGCCGTTCTGTGCGGCAGGTCTTCCGAAAACAGCCCCTTTTGCCCGTGTGTCATTGACAATGCCGTCCACTTCGGTAGTGATTTCGCCGACAAGCGTGTTGAACTGTTCATCGGTTAGACCGTCAACAGGTGTGCGCTCGTAAGCCTTACGTAGATTTTCAGGCAGTTTTTCAATGATTGTGGAAAGTTGTTGCTTGCGGGTTGCAGTTGTACGGTCTCCATCCATTTTGTTCAAACGCTCGGTTATCGTCTTGTTGCTTTCGATAAGAGCCTGTGCCCAAGCCGGAACTTGCTCGCCCCCTGCGGATTGTGTCTGAACGGTTTGCGTTCCTCCTTGCTGACCGCCCTGAGAGCCGCCCCCGTTATCAATCTTTTGCCCGTCTTTCAGACCGTATTTGGTTTCATAGGTTTGTACGGCTGTCTGTTGGGCTTCTGTCGCACGGCTGTCGCCGTAGCTTTCAATGATTTCGATGAACTCTTTTGTTACCCCTGCAATAGCAGTTGTTATTTGTTCATCTGTGGTTACAGTCTTGGCGAGTTTATCGGCAATCCTGTTCAATACATTTGCGTTGACCCCCGGAAATTTGGCTTTCAACGCCTCTAAAATCTTTTGTTTCATAATGAATGCTTTGTTTAACTGAAAAGTTTACGCAACAAAGGTATGCTTTATTTCTTAAAGTGATTACAATGTACTCAGAAAAATAATGCTTTTTTCTTGTTTGTCTCAGTTTTTATGTTATAAAATATGCTTTTAAGCTATTTTGAGGCTGTTTTTGAGATAATGGAGTTAAATACTACGGAAGTGGAGTTAAGTGGGGTTAAAAATAATCTGTCCAGTTGATTTTTTATCCGAAAAAGTTGATTATTTCCAAAATACTTAACTTATATTTGCAACGTGATTAAGATGTAATCACTTTTGAACCTCAAAAAAACAGAAATATGAAGACAGTGAGTTTAGCATACAGCACAAGAGAAATCAACCGTAATTTCAGAATTAAGGTTTCAGGCGTTGACGGCGAGGGAAACAAGGTTCACAAGCTGGTTGGCGTTTCAGGGGCTATCGCTCTTATCGGTGTTGAAATGTTCAATAAACTTTTGAAGCGAGCTTTCAGCAGCGTTGAAGACAAATGCGTATGCAAACTCAGGAGAGGTATCAAATTTTCATTTTATATCAAATAATCAGGAGGACGGAATTTATGAAAGACAACATGAACAGTATCATTGAAGCTGCTTTTTGGGCAGGCTTTGAACCAAGTTCAGATGACTTGACGGAAGCCGCCTTGTATGAGGAGGCAAAGGCGTATTTAGAAAAATCAATTCAGTATTAACCCAAATAAAATTTTCAAGTATGGAAACAATGACAGTGACAAACGAAAAGACCCTGCAACAGGGTTTGAATGATGTTGTAATCAACAAGGTTCAGAGAATGATAGACGGTAAATCCGTTGGGGTTCAAGCTACAATGGAGCGTCTTATCAGCGAGGGAAAGATAGCGCAGGATTATATCGCCCCGATAGGCGTTAACCTGAGACAGAAAGACCACAGCCCCGTGATAACATTCAATGGGGGAGAACGTCTGATGATGAATATGCCTGACGGTCAGTTCTCGCTCCATGATAACGCCATAGGGCAGCTTGCTGACAGAATGGGAGTTCCGCAGCGTTATCTCAGGCAGCTTGCGCAGGGGGCTGAGTGGGCTAAGAACCTTGCCGCCGAAATTCTGAACGAGCATAGCGGTTGGACGGAAAGAAGCCGTGTTCTTGTCAGAACCGTAGGGGAGCAGGTTCGGGGTGTTCTCTCTGACAGCTACCGCCGTCTGAACAGCGTTGAAATCCTGACGGCTTTTGTTCAGGAAGCGAGCAGGCAAGGGGCGGTAATTTCGGACGCTTATATGAACGACACAAAGGTTTGGGCAGAAACAATCCTGCCACAGCCAATTGTCATACCGACAGCGAAAAACGGCGATGTCATCATATTTGCGGGCGCACGGTTCTCAACCTCTGACTACGGGGACGGGGCGGTTGACATGCGGGCGTTTCTCTTGAACGGGGCTTGCCTTAATGGTATGGTTCGTGAAAGCGTGATGAAGCAGGTTCACTTGGGGTCTAAGCTGCCTGATAACCTGAAACTATCCAACAAAACGTATGAACTTGACACGAAGACCACCGTTTCAGCGGTCAAAGACCTGACGAAAGGGCTGTTCGGGAAAGATAACCTGATGAAGAAAGCCTACGAGATACAGGGGGCTTCCGAAATTGATGTTGACTTTGAGCATGAATTGAAGAACCTGACAAAGAACGGAAGTCTTCTGAAACAGGAAAGTAAGGAAGTTGAAAAGATTTTGATGCGCAATGACCCCGAAGATGGTGTTCAGGGAGGTTCAACCCTTTGGAAGCTCACTCAGGCAATCACGGCTCACGCCCGAGAACTGACTCCCGAAAGAAGCCGGGAATTACATGAAATTTCAGGTTCGCTTCTCAACCGTGTGAAATTACAAGCATAAATTAACAATCTCCCGTGAACCCGTCAAAAGCGGGTTTGCGGGATTAAAAATAGACTGCAATGAAAAAGACAGATTTGACATTTATCGGGATTGACTGTTGGGACAGACCCGTTTACAGAGACACCAACGGCAAATTATGGAAAGACATTACGCTTGGGAGCGATACGCCTGAATTATATTCAGCTTGCAATAATGACTTTGAGGGAGAGCCTGATATGCCTATTGAAATGACTTATCCCGATTTTGAATAGTTGACATGATGTTTAACCACGCCCGACAGAGAGCCGTAAAAGCCCTGTGTCGGGTTTAATAACTGAGAAACAACGATGACAGACGAAAAGAAATTTGAGTTCAATGAAGATATTGAAAATGATTGTTTAATGACATGGAAGAACGCCCGGACTTTGGGACGTTATAAGGCTCTCTGTAATGAACGTGATTCGGTTGACGTGAAGAAATACGATTGCTTCTTCGCTTTCGGTAATGAATCATTCGCAAGGGGTATGAAAGGAATACGCCCTTTGAATGACGGGGAGAAGATTTACAGTTTCGGCGCAGGGGGCTATGGTACAAAAGACGGTATAGAACGCCTGTTCAAGTTTTACGAAGACATGGAAGCCCGAATAAAGAATGAATGTGACCCGCAGGAGGTTTATTGCTATGAATACAATAACCATGAATGTTGCATTGCCTTTGACGGGGATATAGAAGCTATCAGGCTTGTTGCCGGGATATGGGGTGTAGAGACAGCGAAAACAATCAAACGGAGGTCGGCTTTTTATAGGGTTGAAGAGCTTTTCAATTGAAAAAGCAATGTTTTCTACGAGATAATATATGTTTTCTCGTAGAAAACTCTGTTTAATTAGCGTTTTCTGCGCAAGAAACCCCTAAAGGAGAGGAAAGAAAAGAATATAGAAAAAAATACTACTAACGTAGTATAAAAAAAGACCCTGACGGGTCAGGCGCACACGCCGTTTTTTGGAGGGGTTCGCCTGACACAAGGTTTGGGGCGTTAAACAGAAAAAGACTATGGCGAAAGAGCAAAAGACGATTTACCGGGTTCAGTTCAAAGAACCGCCATTGAACGATGACGAAAGAACAGAGTTCTTCTTCACGTCACTTGCGGCGATTTATGATGTCTTCACGGCAGAACAAATTGGCTGTAAGGTCAATCGCTTGTACAACATTGGTCTGCCTGACGGTACGCCGTATGACGGGAAACGTTGCCTGATAACTCAGGAGGCGATTCACAGTAAGGCGCAAAAAAGCCCGTTCACAGGCAGATGATGAAAACAAGCCCAAATAAGCCGATTTAAGACGTGATTTTAGGTTGGCTTATAACTTATACAAGATTGGCTGTAAAAATTCAATAGCGGGGCTAAAAACGGGCAAATCGGGGTTATTTGTGATTACGGTGTAATCATGTTGTTCGGTTTACCCGTTTGAGGCTTCAAAAAAATATTCGCTTTTTTTGCGAACTCTCAGAAAAAGAACTTATCTTTGCTGCAGAAAAAGAACTGAATATGGAAATAATCTTCAATGAAGAATATCTTCGGGAAATGTATAATACCGGGCGAACGGATAAGAAACACCGTTTTCAGCCTCAAATTATACGGAAATATATTCGTGTGATAGATTTGATGCGGGACACTTCAAATGTCTTGGGGTTGATGCGATACAACGCATTGAATTACGAGAAATTGAAAGATGATAAAGCGGGGCTTTCTTCTGTGAGAGTGAATGACCAATATCGCATTGAATTCGAGGAACATACCAAAGACGGGGAAACCGTTGCCACGATATGCAATATAACAGATTTGTCAAACCATTATAAATGATTGATTATGATAACAATACCGGGAGTTGACCCAAAAATGATTGCTAACAATCTTGAACCTGCGTTTCCCACGCATCCGGGGGAAATCTTGAAAGAAGAAATCGAATACAGGGGGATTTCTCAACGCAAGTTGGCAGAACGAATGGGCATAGGCTATTCTGTTCTGAATGAGATATTGAACGCCCGCCGACCTGTCACTGAAAAAACAGCGATGATGTTTGAGGCTGCGCTGGGGGTTGAAGCTGAACCATTGATGCGTCTTCAAATGAGATACAATGTGCGTATCGCCCAAAAAGACAAATCTTTCATGCAGCGTTTGGATAATATCCGCAAAATTGCCGCCGTTCTTTAGTGGCGTTGCGATTGCGCCCGAATGCCGGGCGATAATTTAAAATGTGAAGACTTACACCAATTTGGAAAGTAAAGCGTTTGTACGTCAAATTCGGAGAAAATAACTTAACAAATCAGAGTATGGAAACAGTTTTTGATTATAACATAACAGACAAAGAGCGTGAAGACATCGGAATATCTGACAAGGAGCGTTATTTGGCTATTGTGGGGGAAGATACTGCAAATTTAGACCTTGCCACCCTTTTTCATACCCGAGGGGATAATGACAGGATGGCAAGGTACGCTGATAAACTTCCGCTTGATATGAAGTTGGATTTTTATCGGACGGTTACGCACCCTTGATTCCTCTTAGTGTTTCTGCAAATTCACTTGAAGACATTCTGAGATTTTTAACAAGTTCTTTTGCTGTTTTCAAGTCATATTTACTTTTCGCTTGAACAAACTTCACGATTTCCTCGTGGATTTCTTCATACGGGGTTTTCAGAATGATGTCTTTGAAATGGGCGTGCGCTTCTGCTTGTGTGACGTTTATATGCTTCAATAGGTTTTGAAAATTAGAAACGAAACGCCCATAACCATAACCCCGTTCAATGATTTCTTTAGTGTTGACCGCCTTTCCTCCAAGGCTTTTCACAAAGTCACGGTATGAATGACGTGCGCAGAACTGATTGATAGTTTCCATTGAACGGCTTCTTAAATCAGTTTTATTTCTCAGGTTTTTCCAACCGACAGCTTGCGCATGGCGTATTTCATGCCATAGGCTTTCAAGGGCGTATTCTTGTTTGAATGTCATATCAATACCCGTGGATATGGCTTTTAAAGCCCCCTTGACTTCTTCAAGCGGGTTGAATATCTCTCCGCTGACAAGCCTGAATTCCCGGTTGGCAATCTTGATTGTGTTCCCCGCCATGTTATAAGCCCCTGTGGAGTTCAGATAAGACCGGGAGTTTGCCATAAAGAAACTTACGCCTTTAGCCCGTGTTATCACGACATCAGTCAACCCACCGAGGAATAAATCGGGGTTGTTCTGGGCAAAGGTCTTAATCGTGTTCTGAACCTCTTTGCCCGTGATATAGTTCGGGTCTTTGAGTTTCAGAAAGGCTTCTTTCAGGTTCTCAATAAGCCCCGCATCCTGACCGCCTTTCAGTGTTCCCATGTTCTGAATGAACCTTTCAGGAATAAACTTCACGTTATCACGGATGAAGTACGGAACAGATGACATACGTTTTGCCCGGTCTTCATTATCAGCAAGCCATTGTTTGAAATTGTCGGGTACATCTTTGACCTCGTTCTTGCTGCCTTGAACGGGTTCTTCTCCCGCCATAATACGGCGGTTATCCTCTGCCATTTCTTCCTCAGTCTTCAAGACTGTTTCAGCATGACAGCGGCAATGTGGATGCCACCCCGTGAACTTGAACGTTTTCGGGTAAAGCCCTTTCAGTTCATCGCAAATGTCTCTGAATGCAACGCCGTTCAAAGTGTGGTTATTACTCAGCTTGATTTCAATTCCGACAACGAAATCAAGGTCTTGCCAGCGGGTATAGTCTGCCGTTCGATAAGCGATGTTCGTTTCTGTGGCGGCGAGGCGGCGGGCGTTCTTGAATGAAGAACGGTAAACGCCCTGACCGGGATGAAAAGCCGCCGCCCGCTTGGATAGCTGCAAAACCCCGTGTTCATCCCTGACACGTCTGAACAGTTTGTCGGGGAATTTCAGGTATTGACGCAGTTCTTTTGTCATTTCCTCGGCAGATACGCCGTTTCTCAAACTGACATCAAGCCCGAGTTCTATTTCCTCCTTGAACTGGTTCGTATAGTTCCATACACGGTCTGATAGGTTCAGCCCGTTTGTCTTTCTCTGAATGAACGCTTCACGGGCTTCATCGTTCGTGGAGAAATAACGGCGGTATTGAGCCTGAGAGAGTTTTCCCACGTTATCCCCGAAAACCTGACGGGCGAGTTCGTTGTTCTTGTTGTTTGATAGCGTCCAAGCAGAGTTTATGCCGTTGACTATCGCCGCCGACAACCCGCTTTTTAGCCCCGACAACAGCTTTTCTATTCTTTTGCGTGTAATTGGATAGTCGTTGAAAGAAAAAAGCCTGTCGGGGTTAAAATCGCTTATGGTCGCACCGATACGTGCGGCTTCCTTGATAGCAGCCTCGTAAATCTGTTTTATGCGCTTGTCAAGGGCTGACAGGTCTTTCAGGTGTTGACGTTCCCATTTATTCAGCCTTGCCATTGTTTACCTCCCGTTTGATGAAGTGTTCGCACTGAGGGTCTGAAAGAAAGCGACAGAACTTGCCTCCCGTGTAGAACGGGCAACGGCACATGAACGGTTTCCCGTTTGCGCCTATCTCATGCCAATCATAGCTGTGCCCGCAGTCTCGGCATTGAAATTTCGGTTGTTCTTTGGTCTTTGGCGGTTGTCTTCTTCTTGATATAGCCATAATTTCCCCCTTTCTTGTTATTCAGTCATTTCAAGGCTGTCATACATTTCTTCTTCCTTGATTTCTTTCAGCGTCTTGTCAACGTCATCAGACTTTCCGTAACGCTCAATGGATTCACGCTGGGACATCAGAGGCTTGCCACCATTGGCTGTCATCAAGTTGTTGATGTCATCCTTTTCATCCGATATTGTGAACGGGGTAATGATGATTTCAGCTTTCAGAGCGTCAATGTCGGCGGCGTAGCTTTCCCCGAAGACAATCTTTGCGTAAGCCTTGATAACGTTTATTTCACGGTCGAAGAACTCAATCAGCGGTCCTTTTTCATCGTTGACTTTCAGTTGTGCGTCAATGAACAGTTGTTTTCGGCTCTCTCCTGACAATGCGACTTGCGACATCTTCTCGTAAGACCAATCAGGGAGTTGAAGCATTGTGAAATAGAGGTTTCTCAACTCTGAGACGTGGAATTTCAGGTTCTCAACGGCTTGTTGCCAAGTGACATACTGCGCTGTTGAGCCTTTCGGGTATTGCATGACGGCACGGGCTTCCTTATCAGGGCTTTTTTCATCGCCGTAGCTTATCGCTTCATCAGCGAAGACACAGAACAGTGGCTTTGAGTTCTCACGGATGTAATTACCGTTACGGCTCAAAGACCATTCAATTTCGTAAACTGTATCTGACGTGAATTCCCAAATCGGGAAAGGACGGCAGGCGTAAATTGCGGGGATTTTCAAAAGCGTTATATCTTCATTCTCAATCTCCTGCCATGAACCGCTTTCAGAAGACCATTTGATGTGCTTGTTTGCCGTGTATGCGTCAAAGAACTTCACGGTCTTTCTCCCTTTCTTCCTTTGATAGCCGACTGACATTGCTATCATGTCGCCGTATTCATCGAAAAGGGGGTATAGGTCATCGCCGAGCATGGGGGAGAACGTGCGACAACGGATTTTCAGGGGGCTTTTTCTTCCGTAAAGCGTGTTGTTCTGTTCAAGGGCGTACCATAACGTCATAATCTCGCAGCCGGCAAAGAACCTGTTCACACGGTCTATGTCAACGCTGTCGATGCGGTTCTTGTCGAGAACGCTTGTGATGAATGTCGCCACTTCTTTCTGTTTGTCGTTCTCAGGCTTGAACACACGCTTGACAGGTATAGCCGTAACCAGTTCTGTCATTCTCTTTGATGCGAGTTTCTGAAAGCCGAGCGCAATGCGGGTCACGGGCTGAATCCCGTCTTCGTTCACAATGTCGGGGTATTTCTGTCTATCCATAACGGGATGAAACTTCGGGTTATACTCCATTTCAAGCCCTTTTCTGCCGCCCCAAACAGGGACGTTCACGGTCTTTTCACTCAGGGCGGCAATCTTCTGTTCTGCCGTCATGTCTGAATTTAAAATTTCTTCGATTGTCATTGTTTGATATTTTTTGAATTGAACATTCTGTTTGTTATCTCCGTATCATTTTCGCAATTCTGTTCACGTTGATAGGTTTCGCATACCGAACGGGATAGAACGTGTTAGCCAAAGCGTCAAACTTATCAGGGCTTCGCCCGAGGCGTTCTTTGATGTCTTCTTTCGGTTCAATATAAAGTTTGCCGTTTGACTTTACCGAGAACTTTATTTCCGTGGCTTCTTCGTCAAACTTGTCATCCGGCGGCAGCATGGCTCCCGTGTTGTTTCTTGGGTTCAGCCAATCACGGACAGCCCAAAACAGATAAGCACGCATATTGAAGAACTTGTTTTGCCCCGTGATGTCACTCAGTTCACGCCCGTTAGGGGTCTTTGCGCTCTCTGAATACTTGCAACTCAGGATATAATGGGGTTCGTCTTCAAGTTCAACGCAGCGGCTATAAACGCCCGCACCTTCGCCGATTGTGTCAATACTGACGTAAAGACCGATGTTCTGTCGGCGGGCAACCATGATTTTCCCAGCTACTTTCATGTGGTCTGCCACACCGCCTGAATTGTGTGTGTCAAAGGAAGCCACCCAGTTGTCACGGCGAAGAACATAACACGTTGCGTCACGCCCCATGCCCGCCACGTCAACACCGAGAATATTGAGGTCAGCCCGAAGCGGTTCACGCCCTTTGGCTTGTTTCCAACGTTCATGCGCTTCTTCAAGCCATTGACGGGGAATAAGCGTGTCTTCATCGACTTTCGGGAACAGACCGAGGACTTTCTTTCTGAACAGGTCTTCCGGGCGATACCATTGCCCCTCGAACTCAAAGTCATCCATTTCTGATATGATTTCATCGGGGGATATTTTCTCACACCAATTTTCAAGTTTATCCAACACCCAATCGTAGTCAACTTGACCGGGAATAATAATCTTCTTGCTTGCGATATTCGGGGCTGTCAGGCTGTTCAGACGGTATTTGTGCCAACGGTCTCCTTTCTGAGACTTGGCAGCATAACCTACTGTCTTGTTAGGGTTGAAGACAAGAAGAATACGGCTGTCTCCCTGCAGGTTTCCCTCTATGGCTGCAAACGTGTCATCCCCGATACCTGTTGCCTCGGTCACGACAAACATCGTGTGAACCGCATGAAAACCTGACCACGCTTCATGGTTGTGTTCATCAGCCTTGAAGCCCGTCAGAAACCATTCATCGTTATTTGTTCTTATGTCATAAGCATTCAGTTTGCCGATAAGTTCAACGCCACGGGCTTTGGCTCTGTTGAAAAGGCGGCTTATCTCAGGCATCATGATATTTTTCACTTGACGATCTGTCGGGGCTGTCAAAGCGACCTTAGTGTTTTCAACAAGTTCTATTTCGCCCAGACTGTTCTTTCTCCAACGGGGAGTGAGATACAAGAAACAGATAGCGGCACAAGCCGCCACGAAGTCCTTTCCACGGGCTGTCCCCGATGCAACCGATGTTCGCCTGTTGTGTTGAACGCTTGACAGTATTTCTTGCTGTTCTTTGTCAAGGGTCATTCCGAGGGCTTCACGGACAAACCTGTTCCAGTCTGCCCGCCATAGGTTCATCAGTTCAAGACCTTTCTTGCGGAGAATATCTTTATTCTGTTTCTTCATTGAGTTATTTTTTGCTGATTCGCCCTGTGCCGGGCTTTCGTTTTCAAATGGTAACTTTATACGAGTGAATGATTTCAGAGCCACATTCGGGCGCAATCGGTGTTATTCTGCTTCGTCCTGCGTTTCGGGTTCATCCAACAAGCCGCTTTCAATCAGCAGAGAGGCGAAAGATACATTTCCGTTGATGTCTTTCTTTTCGGGAGCGTAAAGACCAAGCAGCTTACGCCGTTCTTCAAGTTGTTTCCTGATTTCGGCGATATATGACGGGTCTCCGAGCATGATAACCTCTGTTTCCGTCCTTTCTGTCTGATACGTCCTGATTGAAGTCTGCCCCGTCTCGTTGTCACGGGCGGGAGAACCTTTCTGCTTGCGTTGTGTCTTGTTGTAATCAGTCTTTGACTTTTCCCACTGTTCCCATAGTTCCCGGCAGGTTTCGTCAATGCGTTCAAGTTCAAGCGTCAGAGCAGCGTCCATATCTTCAATTCTGTTTTCCCGCCATTCGTCAAGAAGCGTCTGCACGTCTTTGTGAACCGTGGCGAGAGAATAAGAAGACAGTTCAAGCCGCTTCACGACTTCTGATTGAATTTTTCTGAGGCTGTAACCCCGCTTGTACATTCCCGCCACGATTTCGAGACGGGCTTGTTTCAGTTGGTTTCTTTTCTTTTCCTGTGCCTTGCTCATAGTTCTTTTGTCATTGAAAGAAAGTTCAGATAAAAGTCAAGGTTGCAGCTTGACAGTTCGATGTATGTTCGCCCGAACTCAGGAAACGTATGAACGGCAAAGTGGCTCTCGGAAAGCAGCCATAAAGCCGTGTAACCTTGTGGGCTGAAATGATGTTCCGTGCAACTCAGAACATTGAAACCCGCTTTACGGAGAAGTTTGTCAAACATTCCCCGCAGTGCTTTCGGGTCGGTCTCTTTGACCCATTGGGCGTGATTCCAGATTTTTGCTTGCATGGTCTTATTCATTTTCAGTTGTTTCACTCTCAGAAGAAGTTTCAGTGGCTTCAAACTGAACCATGTCTTCTTCTGTGTACTCAATTTTCGGGTATTCTTTCTTTATGTCTTTCGGGTTGCCTTTGAAGAACACGAGAATGTGCTGGTGCGTCTTTGCGACCTTTCTTGTCTCCATATACCGGGCGGCTCTCAGGGATGTTGAAGCGGTTTGTTCAACAAGGATGATTTCATTATACAGAAGAACGCCCGCTTCTTTGAATATCCGCTTGATGTCGCCGCAGAAGTCATAATAAAAGCCCGTCTTCCGGTCACGGACATCGCCCACACAGATAACGGCGAAACGGTTATTTCTCAGACAGCCGACAGCCGCCGTGAAAGCGTTCTTCAATATCTGAATGAAGTCTTCATAGCTGTCCTGATTGCTTGCGTCATTCGGGAGGTCTGAATACTTTTCAAGGTCAAAATATGGAGGACAACTGAACAGCAGGTCTTGGCTCTCGGGGGTGATGTGCTTCGCCACGTTCTGACCGTCATCGCAAATGTAGCGGGCTGTCATATCAGCCACACGCTCGTTGTTCAGGCTCGCTTGCTGTTCTCTCAGTTCAATGCCCGTGAAGCTATTGCCAAGGTAAGCTGAAACAAAGCCAAAGACGCTATCGCCAGCGAAGCAGTCAAACGTCTGACAGTTCTTGAACCCGAACCAACGGCAGACGATTTCAGCCATAACGGGGTCAAGGATAGAAACGCCCTGAGCAACGATTTTCGACTGTTCCCGTTCAAGCTCTTCTTTCGGAACGTACTTTTCGATGTACTCTTTGAATGAAATGCCAAGTTCTTTCCTGTGTTCACGGGTTCTTTGATACAAGTCTTTGTACTTGATTTCAAGGCTTGTCACAAGCGTATCATTACGGCTTTCTCCCATATCCCCGATGATGTCGTACCACTTCTTCTTGCGGTCTTGCCAATAGCCTTTACGGGTGTCAAGGATAGAGAACGGGGGAACGACAAAGCGGTCAAACAATGATGATTCGGGTGCGCTGTTCGGCAGGGAAGAAGAACCGTTCCCGCTTTCGCCCTCTGACTTGTCTTCCCACAGGTCTAAGCCCCAATCAACAAGTTCTTCCGTGTCCCATTCATTAGCGAGAGCGTCCATGTCCCACTCTCCATAACCCACGTTGTCTTTGATGATGAACTCCCGCTGTTCTGCGTCTGTCAGTTCAGAAGCCTTGATAACATGGGCTGTCGGTCTGTCAAGCCACTTTTCCCAATGACTGCGTAAAAGGTCTCGTTCTGCTTCTGTCTTCTGTGCGTATCCTGAACATTCCCCAAGCCGGGTATTTATTTCAGCGGGAGACATTTCAGCGATAGCGGACAAAGCCCGAAGACGCATATTCCCGCCAAGAACCGTGAACGTGTTGTCAACGACTATCGGGCGAAGTTCAAGCATCTTCGGGAGAATGAGAATAGACCTAATCAACTTCTCAAACTTGTCATTCTTGATTATACGGGGATTCGCCCCGTTAACCTGAATTTGTGAAAGATGAATAGTTTCTGTTTTCATACTCTTTTTTGCTTAGTGATTACATTGTACGCACAAAAATATGAAAAAGCGAGTATAATATAATCACTTTTAGGCAAAAAAGGGGCTTTTTAAGGGGTAAAATCATTCAAAATGGCTGATTTCGCATATTTCCATACATAGCCGCCACACGTTTTTCTGTTCCCCTTGCAACAGCATGAAATATGTTTGCAATTGATACCTGTTTTTTCCATAGCTTCTTTCTGTGATGAATAACGGGCTATGAATTTCCCTGATTTGTCAAATTGAAGAACAGGTTCTTTATTGGTGTTCGCCATTCTATCAAGCCGTGAACCATAATTGCTGTTATACTTGTGGGTGCACCATTCGAGATTTGAAATGCAGTTGTTGGCTTTATCTTCATCTTTATGATTCACTTCTTTATAACAGTGCGGGTTTCTTATAAACGCTTCTGTTACCAATCTATGCACGAACTTATACTTTTGTTTTCCGTTTATAGAAAGCCCAACTCGCATATATCCGTCATATCCTTTTCTTTGACACATTAGTTTGCTTGTTTTCAGTGATTTCACTTTGCCGGTATTTGAAACAGAATATCGGTCTTCATATCCTTTGACTGGCTTCCATGTTTCTTCCATTTTTTATTGTTTCTATTGTTTGACTTATAAGTTTAAATGTTGATGACTTGTATTGTTCATCAGGCGTGAATTTTAGTACAACCCATCCTAATGATGCAGCGGCATTGAACTTTTCCATATCGGCGATATAACCAGTTGACCTGTTATGTCGCCCATAAGTCCATACACCGCCATCTATCTCTATCGCTATCTTATACTCGGGAATAGCAAAATCAAACCGCCACTTCCTGACGGGGTGAAATTTGAACTCTTTTACACAATCTACTTTCAAATCGGTCTTACAAATAACCGTGAAAACGTCACGCAGGGGCGGTTTTGCCGCTGTATGTCGGCTTTTATTTGTTTTTGCGATACTTTTATCAGCTTTCATGTTTTAACGTGATTTTTGGGGCTTGTTTAAAGGCAAGGAAAACAGAAAGGGGATTGCTCCCCTTTGTTTGTGTTTATTCTCATTTTATCAGAATGGCAGGTCATCCGTATTTTCCACAGCTTGCGCCCCGTCAAAGGTTGAACCGACATTCATCTGTGGGGCGGCTTTCTTCACAAGCGGTCTCATGCCGCCGATAATCGGGAGGGATTGCCTCTGTTCTTTAGATAAGGCTTCGTATATCTCCTTGTCAAGTGACTGTTTGATACAGTGTGTTTCTTTATACTGCGGGTTCTCCATTTCTATGGCTGTCAGGTTCAAATAAACGCCTTTTTCCCCGACATAAAGCCCGCTGTCATCAACCGGGATGACAAGACAGCGTTTTGTTTCCGTGCGCCCTTTGAAGTTTGTTATGAACGCCCCTTTCAGTTTCAGGAGGTCTTCTTTGATTGAAAAATTACCCATAATTTCTTGTTTTTTATTCGATTAAATATCCGTTTTCTGTAATAAGTTCACTTCATTTGCGTTCAGGCTCTCAGGCTTAATGATAGCCTTTTTTCTTCGGGTTGCTCCGGGTTCTGAGCCAATAGGGTTTCCGTTGCCAATGTTTTCGGGGATGCAGCCGTTCCCTATATGGAGGGTAGGGGTCACGCTCTGCTGGTTCAGAACAGATTTCATAATCTTCAAGGCTTATTTTTTTCAGTTCATATTCCAAGCTGTGTTCAATGACTTGCGCCATCAAACATTCAGCCCCGAGCCTTGATATTTGTTCGATAGCCCGTTCAATCTCAGCGACAGACATTCCTAAAGATTCCTGAACGTTTATCAAAGCCTTTTTTAACTCTTTTACCGCTTCATCAAGGAGGTTGAACTTTTCTTGAAGACGGTCACAAACATCATTCAGACTGTTTTCCATAAGTCTGCCCTCCTTTTTCATCGTTTCTTGCATGGGTTGATACATACTTCTGTTCTGTCTTCATCAATATGTCAATCAGCTTATGTGTTTTAAGGAAATACGCCTTGTTTTCATCCGTAGTGCATGAATGAAACTGACCTAAATAACCTTGTGTTGTCGCTTTAAGAACGGTCTGCAAATCACTCTTTTTCCAGCAGTGCGGACATACATAGAAGACCCCGTAATCATCGTTAATGTTTATATGTTCAGACCCGCATGCAGACCAAGGTAAATTACAGATACCACAATGACTTTCAGTAGGATGTATCTTTTGATACGCAGCCACGACAAAGGGTAGCCTTTTGATTTCATCTTTTGTCATGGTTCGGTGTCTTTGTATTAAACACATCTTTGAGCCACTGTTTATATGGGCTTATCGGCTTACCATAGAAAGTCATATTGGCTTTGTAATTCTCGTACATTTGTTTCCGGAACTCAGCCGGAATTTGTTTTTTCTGTTTTCGCATTTTCATGTTTATATCAGTTTTTATAAGTGAATAAATTCAGTTGTACAGGTCTGTTCTTGACCGTTCTTTCATATATCGGGCAGCGGTTTCTATAAAAGCATGAACCACTCTTAGCGGCTGAGAACCTTTCATCCCAAAGCCGCTTGTATTCTTCTGTTCCCATTTCGGCTTCTGTATTCAGAAACTGAACCAGCTTTATACAGAAGAAGCCCCGTCCTTCTTGCTTCTCATCGTGAAGCGGTATCAAGCCGTTTCCTTTCGGTCTCATGGTCTCAACTGTTTAAGAAGTCTTTCAAGACCCCGCCCGTCCTTTATACTTTTTCCTGTTGCCCATCCACTGTACGGGAAGAATGTCACTGTTTGCCCTTTGTGAATGAACTGTATCTGAGTGTTGTCACGCTGAACAATCTCAAAGCCGATTTCCTGAATGCGGCTGACAGCATATTCAATGCGTGTCGGTTCAAGCCGTTTTTGCCTTTCAATGTCTAATCTTGCCATAACTTTATCGATTTATCCATTCTTTAATCCTGTTTATGTATGTTGGAGGAACATAGTAGTTAAACTCCCCCTGTTCAAGAGCGTTTATTTCACTTTGTACGGTTTGAATTTTACTGTCTTGTTCCTGTTTAGCGTAGTTGAACAAGTCGTTCTGTACAGGCTTGTTTTGAAGCGTTTTCAGCTTTGTTCGCTTCGCTTTAAGTAGTGTTTTGCTTTTTTCTTCAATATATTCTTCCCCTTGTAGAAGTGTCTGAGGACAAATCGTTAGCTCCGTTTTACGGAGAGGGTTATTAACTTTGATAAGTGCTGCAAGGTATTCAAAATACCACCTCCATTTCTCAATCATAGAGACAGATAATTTGTTCCGATAATAAACCACTTCATCAGCGTGATGACCTTTGAATATGGTTATCTTTACGCAAATCGGATTTTCAATCAATCTTGCCATAACTTTGGGTTCTGTTTCTCGTGAATAATTCTTTGAACTCTCTCTATTTCGTCATCAATGACCCGTTCAAGTCTCTTGCTTTCTGTTAGGGCTGAACTTGTCTTGGTCTTGAAATATTCCCGCTGTTTTTCTCTCATTCGGACAACAGCGTCAAAAAAATCTTTCGGCTTCATCTTCTGTTGTTTTTAGTTAGTTTTTTTATAATTCTGTTCAGGTACGCATTTTCGCTTTCAAGGTCTTTGATTTCTTGTTTCAGAGCCTTTACGGTTTCATTATATTGTTCGCGCTCAAATTGAGCGAAAGATTTTTCAAAGCGGCAGGTACAATGTTCGATACCCATAGCTGCCGTACCCATACAGCCGGGTATCAAAACCTTTTCGCCTGTTTCCGTGTAGATATAATGGCACTTCATAACTCAAATGATTAAAACGGGCATTCTTCATCGGATGGCTGAAAGTCATCCCAGTTGAATTGAGAGGCTTCAAAGGCTTCCTGTTCACGCCGTTTGATTTCTTCCTGTAAATGGTTGCTGTTATCCCAAACGGGTTCTGTTCCGTTGACAAAGGGGCTGTAACGCCCGTTGTTCAGGTTATATTTGAACAGAGCCATACCGCACTCTCCGAGGTGTCTGAACTTCACTTTCTTCACATAGATTTCAACCGTGTTTTCAAGTCGGTTTCTGTGAACGACAATACCGAAATCAGCCTTGTTGTAGAAGTTCGCCGAGCCGCTGATGTCATAAAGTGTCGGTATCTCAGGCTCACCGTCTTTGTTCTTCTGCATCTTTGTTGGGTGCGCCATAAGGATAACCAATACATCGTGCTGCTGTGCGAAGTTTGTCAGTTTGTCAAGCAGCCTTGATATGTATTTCGTCTCGTTCTTGCCCTCGCTTTCATCTTCAAGCCTGTTATATGGGTCAATAACGAGAACTTTAATCCCCTTGCGTCTGACAAGGAATTTCGCCCTTTCGAGAATAGCGTCAACCCTGAAATCGCTTTTGGGGGATATGAAGAAGAAATTTGTTTCAAGGTGTTGTTTCACTTGTTTGTACTCCCCGTATGTCAGGTGTTCTTTATCAAACTGTTTGCCCGTGAACTTCTCAATCAGTTTTGAGGCGTGATATTCCAGTGGGGCGTTCTCCGGGCTGAAATAAGCGAAACGCCAGCCGTAGCGGATATTCAACCGTTCTGCAATCTCGTCAATAAATTCAGACTTACCCGAACTCGGAACGCCCGTGATGATACACAGACGCTTTGTTTCAAAAGAGCACAATCGGTCGAAGTTGTCATGTCCGATTGTTACCCCTTTCTGCAAGCCATGCTCAAACAGAGCGTCAAGGGATTGTTCAAAGTCTGACAGCGTGAAAACGCCCTCAATCTTTATCTCGGGAGCGTCAGCGATACATTTCAGAAGACTTTCACGCCCGTACTTCTGCAGGTGTTCGTTAGCGTCTTTGCACCCGTCCCCGTATTCAATTATCCGGCAGCGTTCAGCCCCGAAACGCCTTATCAGTTCTTCTTTCAGAACAACGCCTTTCGTGTCCGTGTCAGATGCGATGTATATTGTCTCTTTGTCATCAAAGTATTCTTCGAGATAGTCATCGAGGTAGTCAAGGTTTGAGTTCGCCCCGTTCGGAACGCTAACAACATCTGTCCGTCCGCATTCAAAGAATGACAGAGCGTCCATTTCACCCTCTGTGATGATACATTCTTTCGTACCTTTGATGTTGTCAATCCCGTATGGGAGAAGTTCTGCGCCTGAACAGAGTTTGAAACATTTGTCTCCCGTTCTAAATTTCGTGTTGACAAGTTCCCCGTTATGGTAGTAGTTGAACTGAACCGTATTCGCTTTGCCGTTCTTCTGTGGCATCCATTCAAGCCCCTCGGTTACTTTCATCGCCGTCAGGGTCTTTTCGCTGATACCCCGTCCCTTGAACCATTCAAGGGCTTTCCCTGAGATTGAAGAACAGTCCTGACGTGGGGCGGGTTTCTTGTAAACGGGTTTCTCGCGGCGTATGGGGGCGGCGTTGCGCCACGGGCGGTCTTCTTTTTCCCAAGGCTCTTTTTCCGCTGCACAGCCCGAGAAGCCGCAGTAATGACAGTTGAACTCGCCTGTTTCAAGGTTGATAGAAAGACTTTTGTCACGTTTGTCGTGACGCTGGTCATGGCACTGTGGGCAGAAAACCTTTCTGTTCCCTGAACGCCCGTATGGGGCTTTTATCCCGTATCTTTCCCAATTTATGCTCATAATAAAATCCAAGTGTTTGATGATGAATCCCAAGCGTGTCTGTCAGACGGACGGGGTGGGGCTGTAGGAGGTATTATCGCCTTGCCTGAACCGTATGTCCTTCGCCCTGAGTTGTCATAGAACTCGCCGACACCGAGTTGAACCTTTGTGACTTTTGAACCGTTCTGAACGCCGCTGCCTTTATCGTTGTCGTAGTTGCCCTCCTGAACCTTTATCCAGTTTGAACCGTTCTCAAAAATCCAATCGAATGTCGCCGTCCACGCCCTTTTGTTGGATTGCCGCCCGGTCAGGAAGTCGGATGCCTGAACACGCTTGAAGATGTCTTCTGCGGTCTGTATCCAAGTCTCACGGCTTTTGCCCCATTCGTCACAGCGGCATTTTATTTTTGCTCGCCTGTTGTCATTGAGTTTTTGAACTTTCGGCAGAGAAACACAGATTGAGTTCCACAAGGCGCATATATCCTGATAAGGATATTTTTCTTTGCTCTCCTTTTCTTTACTTTCCTCTCCTTTAGGGGTTTCTTGCGCAGAAAACCGTTCTTCATCCTGTGTTTTCTCGGAAGAAACTTTCTGTTCAGGCTGTTTCTTGTCTTCAAAACAGGGTTTTGACGGGAGGTTGGTGTTACGGGTTCTGTAAACATCTGAAAGGTTTCTGACAAAATTCGCAATCCATAAAACACGATGTTCGTTCCATAGCTCAATGTCAATTTTGTTTAGATTTATCAAGACGTTGATAATGTCTTTTGCCTTTTCCTCTGTGACACGTGTTTTGGCAAGAAGATACTCCCAATTTGAAGCGTTTGAACAATCATAGAAATGCCCCTCACTTTCCCCGAGAATTTCAAGGAGTTTGAACCAAAACGCATATCCGTCATTCCCGAACTTGTTTTCAAGGATGAAAATCGTGCGCCCGCCCTTGACGAAGTGCGGGAAATAATCAACGGTTTGTTTTTTCGGTCTTGCCATAGCCTGATGGATTTATAGGGTTGTAAGAATTGATTTGCGGAGTTTCTCGTTCCTTGCGTTCCATTCAAAGGAGCGTATCATCCATTGACGGTAATCAAGGGGAATGTCCGCTATTCTGTTCCCCTTATATTTGCCGAAAGGCATGATTTCAATCGGGGCTTCTGCCCGAGCGTCTATCGCCCGTGTGTCTTCACGGGTGTAATGACCGATGTCCGAAATGGGTATGCCTGACAGAAGCCGCCCGCCCGTTCCGAACATTCGCCACATTTTACCCTGCTCAAACGTGATGTCTTCAACACGCCCGAAACGTTCAACATTGCCGCCGAGGTCAACAATCAAAGCGTCCGTTTTCTCGGGGTCAATACGTGTCGCACGTCCGATAATCTGATAATACAAGGCGATAGAAGCCGTAGAAACGCCTAAAACGATGCAGTCGATACCTGTATAGTCAAAGCCTGTCGAAAGCACTCTGACGTTAAATATGACCCGTATTTCGCCCGCCTTGAAACGTGTGATGACCTGAGAACGTTCCGTCTTATCCATTTCCCCGTAAATCACGGCTGAGTTTGGGTATTTCTTTGAAAGTGTTATAGCGTCCTCAACAGAGGGAACGAAGACAAGAATATGGCGGCGGTCTGAATGTCTGTCAAGGGCTTGAACAATCTGTTCAGATCCTCCGTTCGCATCATACGCCCGCTGAACGCTTTCTTCCGTGTATTCAGATTTTGAACTGTTGAAGACAAGAAGACTGCTGTCGAATCCCGCTGTCTCATATTGAAGCGGAGACCAAAAGCCGAGGCGAACCATTTCAGCCACCTGCCCGACATGAATGATGTCTTTGAAGAAGTTGCCTTTCTTTGAACGGGAGGTCAGCATGACAAGTTTTGAGAAGTTCTGCCCGTCCTTATCCCGGTTCGTTTGCAGCTTCACGGGGGTAGCCGTGATTCCGAGAACGTGGGTTATGCCGCTTTCTTTCAGGAAACGTCCGAGCATACTGTCAGCCTCACGGGGATAAAGGTGCGCTTCATCAATCAACATTTTTGTAAACCCGAGAGACTTGAATTTAGCCCCGAGGCTCTTTATTGAGCCTATCGTGGCGTAAGTTATATGGGCGATGTCCTTTCGCCCGAAACTTGCGCTGTAAATTCCCGCATTCAAGGCGAAATCCCCGCATAGCGAGCAATATTTCAAATAGTTTTGTTCGAGCAACTCTTTCGAGGGTTGAAGAACAATCATTTTATCGTTGCTGTTCTTTGCGACAAAAGCCGTCAGTATTGATTTTCCCCAGGCGGTCGGGAGAACAATCAAACTCGGCTTCGGTTTCTTTTCCGTGAAAAACTGAATAGCCTTGTTTATCGGCTCTGTTTGGTTTTCTCTGAGTGTTATCATATTTGAGAGAATAAAACTCCGTATTTAGGGCTAACCACGCATAACAGCAAGCGTTTGAAAACCTTTCGGATGTTCAACCCATGTACGGAGTTTATATTGTTGTTTAACTGTCTTTTCATTTCGGTTATTGCAAAGATAAGTGATTACATTCTACTCACTTTAAATCACGAAGATTTTTTTTAAGGCTCTCAGAAAGTTCAGGCTTTGAAAGCGGCTGTTTCGCTTTCAATTTCTTCACAAGGATATTGGCGAGACGAACCTTGTTGTACGTCCGGGTGTCTTTTTCTTCAACTTGAACCCCGTCTTTCCATGCTTCGATATAGCTGATTATATCTTCCATTTGCTTGTTTGAAATGATATACATAACTGTCTGACCTTTCTTTGTTGATTGAACCTTATTTTAACAGGAAGCGGCGTGCCCCCTGAACCTCCCTTGAGAACTCGGAAACCATTTCAGGGTGTGCGGCTTTGAAAGCCTTGTCGTCAAACTTCATTGACGGCTTGGGGGCTTTCCATGTGGCGAGCGTCTGACCTCCGTAGCTGATAGCCTCTGCGTCTCCGAAGCCGAGTTTAATGCGTTCTTCCAACTCTGTCTTGATTTCATCAAGTTTATCCATCTCTTTCTTGACTTCTTTCAACTTTTGATAGTCTGAGAAAATAGCGTCATTCACTTCAACGATTTTCCCGTCCGTGTGACGGTTGAATTTCAGCAGAATGTCTTGAACCGATGTCGCTTCGGGTTCTTTCTTCCCTTGAATGTTGTCACGCCAAAACTTTTCAACTTCTTCAACTATCCATGCGTAGAAGTCAGGAACAAAAGACAGGTCTTTGTAGCCGAACTCACGTCCTGAACAGAGCCAAGCCAAACTGCCCTCTTTTAATTCCGCAACTCCGAGTTGATATTGAACCTGACAGAACCAATGCTTCGGTAAATCATCAGCGGAAATTTTCATTTGGGTGGTCTTGCATTCCAAAACACCTTTGTTTGAAGCGTTCTTCTTTTCTCCTGCGAGCCAATATGTGCGGTCAGGGCTGACCTGAAGATAGGGGCGTTCATTGTTTCTTATCAGCCAGTCTCCGGCTGATGACTTGATTATTTCACGTCCCGTATCGTCATGCCAAAATTGCGCAACAGCGTCTTCAAGATAATGACCCGCTTTCATAGCGAAGGTCTCTGTTTTAGGTTCATCAAGACCTACCTTGCGTCTCCAAAGCTGATAAGGGGTTTCCCACGGGTTCAACCCGAGAATGGTTGCAACCTCACTGCTCCCGATACCTGACTTTCTGTGTTCAAGCCATTCGTTACGGTCTTTCGGTCTGATAATCGTGTAGCTCATTTTCTTTCCTCCTGTTCTTTTGCGTTCAATACTGATTTCATCAAAGAATCAAGCATACTTAGAGAAGCAGCCCTCTTTAACAACTCACGTCCTTGGGGTTGTCTCATAAACCCAACTAAAGCGTGAACGACTTCTTCTTCATTTCCCATGATATACCCGGTTTGACGTGAGCCTTCCCCGTTTTCGTCAGACTCAGAGGCGATGATAATTACGGCGTGTTTACCTTCCGACTTTTCTATAAACTTCTGCATTTCTCCTGAAAATGCGTCAACCTGTGACATAAATTCGCTGTTATTTTTAGTTTCCATAAACTGTTGATATTTGAATGTTAAACTTTTGTTGTTACTCACTTGCGGATAAGACAGAAGTCTGCCCAGATGTTGATGAATTGTTTCCCGCAGTAAACGGCGAGCGTGTCGCTCTTTAAGCAAAGGCGAGAACCGACGCGCGCAAGCGTAGGCGAGGGGGCGTCACTCGAGTACGCATAGGCGAGACCCGCATAACCTGTTTGATAGTCGCCTGTTGACATTAAGCGGCGGTCTGTTTTTTCGTCTTCATCCATGTCATTGATTTCTTTCTGAGTATAGAGCCAAAACCAAGGATAATAACGCCATTCGTCCTCTGTGAATTGAGGCTCCCAGCCCTCGTTCAAGGCGGCGCAGATGATACGGAGTTTCATATAAGCGAGAATGTCTTCTTGGTCGTCAAACTCTTCATGCTTTATCCATGCGGTGTATGCGCTTACAAACGGGTGGTCTTCTCCAAGTTCACGGCAAGCGTCTTCAAAGGTCTTTACACGCTCCATGATGTCTTTGGGCTTGAATGTATCTTCCCCGAAAACTTTGTGCATTTCGTTCTGAACCTGTTCTTTTGAAATAGCCGGGTAATTGGTTAATACCTGATAAAGTTCCCGCAAATCGTCTCTTTTGACTTCAATAATTTCGTTGTTCATAATGTTTATTTTTTAGATGTTGATGTTTTCTTTGACTTGTCTTCTTTGATTTCACCCGTTTCAGGGTCGATATTGGCTGGGGCTGTTCCCGTTGCTTGTGCGATAGCCGCTGCCGCCTTGTCAGCCGCCGAAGCGGTCTTTTTATCGGCTTCTTCTTGTGCCTTGGCTTCAAGCTGTGGTTTGACAAAGGTTTCCTGAACGGTTGTCGTTCCCTCTCTGATTGCGTTCCAAGTAGCTCTCAGTTCAAACAGACGTTCTTTATCTATGTCTGCGATAGTCTTGATGCCGAGATATTGGCAAATCATGGCTTCTGTCACGCCCGCTTTTGCGAAGTTCGCCAAACAGTTCTTGCGTGATGTCTCAACGTCAATCGCCTGACCGAGCGCAACCTTTTTAACTTCATTGATGACACGTTTTGTAACGGCTTTCGGTATGACCGCCAAGACTGCGTTTCTGAAAGCGATTGAGGCGGCTGCGTTGCCTGTCACAACCTGCATGTCGTCACTGTATGTCTTACCCGTTTTCGTTGTTATCCGGCGGTCAACGGTCTTGCAAACGGCGAAGTTTGTTTCAAGGTCATGGCAGACAGCTTGAGCCGTGATTTTACGCCCGTCATTTCCGATGATGCGGGTCTGAACTCTTAGGTTTCCCCAAGCCCCTGCGATGATTTCTGCCATACGGATTGAAAGCCCTTCAATGGTGTTGTCATTACCGTTTGCGTCCTTTCTTCTGAGAACATAGAAGCAGTCTTCTGCCGTTTCCCTATCCATTGTGGCATAGGTGGCGATTTTGTTCAAGACTGTGTTCAGGTCACGGGGATATTGCTTCGCCGTGGCAATCTGAATGTCAATTTCTGACCGGGTAATTCCCGCAAGCATTTCAGCTTGTTTGATTTCAATAATGTCATTTTCCATAATGATGAAATTTGAAATGTGAATAATTTATTTAGTTAACTCTCAATGGCTTTGATAACACGATTTTGAACCATTCTTTGCCGTCAATCATAACGGGTTTCTCACTGACAAGAAAAGAGGCTGACTGTTGGGCTTTTGAAGCGTCAAGAATTTTGTTCGCAATGAACTTGTTGCTGAAATAAATCGTGCGTTCACAGTCTTTCGCATAGCCGCTGTTCTTTTTCTCTCTGAGGGCTAACCCGTTTTCTCCGGCGTTGAAGCATATATACCAATCTCCCGTCTTGCTGTCTTCGTCCTTGGCAAAATAGACGGTCTGTTCAACTGTGATTCCTTTCCCTTTTTTCAAGGTGTTTGAGAATGAAATATTCCCGGTTTTTCTGTTGATATAAACCGAGCGAACGCCTGTTCTTGCTGATGTCGTTCCGCTGTTGTTCTTGTCAAAAATTGTAAGTTTCATATTGCTGTTATTTTAGTTATGTTATTTTTATATAGATAAAATGTTAAGATATGTTATAAACGGGGGGGGGTAAAACGTTGCTTTACAGCGTGTTTCATGTTATTCAGTCTTTTTGCTATTGTGGCTGAACTTTGCCCCGTGTAGTCTATCAAGCCTTGCCAAGTCATAGCCTGAAAGAACTTCAAATGAAATATCAGGTAGTCACTGGGCTTGAAATTGTATCTCACATATTCATCAACTTGTTTCGCCTGAATTTCTCTGTCGGGGCTTGTTCCTACTTCTTCCGGGTTTTCTTCATCATAACGGAGAAGAACAAAGAACAAGGGGTCGGGGTGGGAATATCTGAACTCTGTGCTTAACTCACGTGCTAACATACGTCTGTATAGCTTGATGAACACGGGTTCAAAATCGAGTTCAATATCCTTTATCGTCAAGGCTTCCCGCATGGTCAGGTATGTTTCCTGAAAAGCGTCATCATCGAACATGGTTGAAGAAGCGATTCTTTCTTTCAACCTGTTGTGTTGGTTGATAATCCATGCGTCAAATATGTTTGCTGTTCGGTTATTCATGGCGGTGTTATTTATGGGTTGCCAAATAAGTTGTCGCCTGACTTTGGATTTCATTTTTTGTCGGAATGCGCTGGTCAAGCATCCATTCTTCCAATTCAGATTTTTTGAAATATAGCTTGCGGTTCTTTTTGAAATACGGTATCTCCCGGTTGCTTGTCAGGCGGTAAAGGTGTCCTTTGCTCAATCCCGTGAACAGAATCGTTTCTTCAAAGTCAAGAACCGTTTTTGAACTGATAAGCGTCAACCGTGAAAGGTTGTCTATCTTTTCGTTGAGTTGTTCCAAAGTGATTTCCATATTCAATCCTCCTGTATGTTTATTTCCGGTAAAAGACCCTTTTTTGAGAGCCATTTCCCGCATAGAATACAACCTGAAAAACTTGTTATCGCAAGGGCTTTAATCAGAAAAAAATCGCCCAATGTCATACACACCTCGGGGGCTTCTTCTCCTGCGAGAACCATGAATGAAACCATTCCCCAAAGACCGAGAACGGTCATCAGTCCCCATTGAATAATTTTCTTTTTCATAATGATTTACAGTTTTCGATGTCAAACATTATCGCTTTCAATCCCGTTCTAACGATGTCTTGATATTTAATCAAGAGCTTTTGAAGACGGGCGTTTTCCGTGTTTATGGTCTTGTTAGCCGTTTCAAGGGCTTTGATATACTGTGCATCAGACTGTCCGTTCCGGGAGACTGTAACCTCCGTGACGTGCGGTTCGGGGAAAAGCCATTCAAAAAGTTCTGTTTCTTTGACTGTAACGGTACTCACAGTCTTTGTCGTTCTTTTTGTTGTCACAGTCTTTGACTTTTCTGCCGCCGCTTTGGTCTCGTTTTTTCTCTTTTCAGCTTTGCGCTCCCAATATCTTTCCATGTACTTTTTATTGTACTCGGTCTTGATTTTTTGCGCCTCTTTACTTAGTGCCATTTATACCCCCTTTCTGCGCTTCCAATTTCTTCTCCACACGGCGGCGAATCAAGTAAATAGTTCCTGCGCTGTGTATGTTGTATTTCTTCATCAGGTGTTCCGTTACGAGAGTTTTACTTTGCCCCTCAACGGCAATCAGGGCGTTATACTCGTTATAAATAGCCAAGTCACGGGCTTCCCGTTCTGTTTGGCAGGGTGTCTTAAAAATCATTGTTTCCATATCGTCATTTGTTTGAAATTGCTTTTCTGTATGTCACGTCTTCCATACCATTTGATAGGGATAAAATGCGCATGAGTTCTTCAAGGTCTATTTCCTTGTTGCTTGCCTCGTCATCATCATTAGGGGTGCAGTCAAAGATGTTGTGTTTTTTGACGAAGGCATAGAGAATGTCTTTCATCAGACGTTTTTTCTCTTTGTTGAACTGAGACTTGAAGAACGCAACCATGTCGGATATTTCGGCATATTCCAAGTCTGTCAGGTCTATGTAGATTGTCTTCTTTGAAGCATTGTAAGTTGCCCCCTTAAATGCTTCACTCTTGCTGCCAAGAACCGATAGAAAGACTTGAATGATAATCGTGCGTTCTTCTTTGTTCCTATACTTGAATGTCCTGCGTGAAGTCTTGTTTTCGCAGATGTCTTCAAGCGTCATACCGTATTTTCTCAGGTGTTCTTCAAGAAGACGGCGGGCGTTCTCTGCCTCCCCACCGCATCCCCGTTCTGCGAGAGCGAGAAGTTTTTTGAGTTTGTCCGTAATTCTTTCCATATCAAAAATTTACTTATCAGTTTATTCCGATTTTATTTATTATTTCGTATATTTGTCCGCATACAAAATTGTATGACGGTGCAAATATAAACAAAGTAATTATTTTGAAAGAATAAATCGAAATTAAATTTATAATTTAACAATAATTATATTTACTAATGGAACATCTTAGACGATTGAAAAAAGTTATAAACTGGCTTATTTTCAAGGAAATAGCGGAAAATGAAAGGGCTTTGGCTGAAACTCTGGGATATACAAAGTCTTCTTTCTCTCAGATTGTTACGGGTAAAGTGCCTCTTTCCGAGAAGTTTATGAAGCGAATTTGTTCCCTTGATGAAAATATAAACTTTGTTTGGCTTCAATCAGGCGAGGGAGAAATGTTCCTTTCTAATAATCTGAACAGTGAAGACAGCGGGGTGGCTGTTCCTAAAGATGTTTGGGAAATTATCAAGCAGCAAGCGGAAAGCCTTTCAGCCCGTGACAAACAAATAGATGAATTAATGGAAATGCTGAAAGAACAGATTCAGGAGAACAAAAAAATCAATGCCCGCCGGGAAGGGAATGCAAGCTCTGCCGTTGCCGTATAGCGGTTGTCGGGAAAAGTGTTTTCAAAATACCTAAATATGGATATGAATAGAAGACTTCAAGATATTATAAAGTATAAGACTGGCGGGAGACAGACCGCCTTTGCAGCCCTTTTGAATTGGTCGCCGCAATATCTGTCTAAACTTCTGAAAGGCGTTGATTTCGGGTTGCAACCCGTAGTCTCAATCATTGAGGCTTTGCCCGAGATAAACGCCCGTTGGTTCTTGACGGGGCAGGGGGAAATGCTGAGTGATGAGAAACAAGCGGACTTGCGCCGTGAAGCCCTTGAACACGTTTATCAGGTCATGGAACTTGAACGCTTCATTCCCGTTATGACACCCGATGAACTTCGCATGTTTGAACGTCAGGTCAGAGAGGGGGAGAAAGCCGATTTCAGCCCCGACACGATTCAATCATGGAGGGAACGCCTTAATGTCCGGGAGAGAGAAATTAACGTCAAATTTGCAACCGCAGCCGCAAAATCAGATGAATTATGCAGACAGAAGACAGCCAAAAGATAGTACGCCGTTTTTTTGAGGCTCTTTACCGCTTGAAAGATGATGGGAAAATAAGAGGTAAACAGACTTTTACCCGTGAGTTTGATATAAATCGCTGGAATTTGAACAAACTTGAAAAGAACTTGGCGAGTGACATTTTTCAACCCGCTTGGTTGACTTATATAGTGAAAGAATACAAGGTTTCCGCACGCTGGCTTCTGACGGGCGAGGGAGACTTCTATGAAACGAGGACAGGGGCAAAGCCATGAGGCTGCCCCGTCTCTTATTCCTTGTTGTCATCAGCCCCGAAAATATCGGGTATCATCGCAACCGCCTCCTGCTTTTTCTTATCAAGGATTTTCGCATAAATCTGTGTTGTAGAAAGCTCCTTGTGCCCGAGAAGTTTCTGAACTGTGTAAATGTCTGCGCCGAGGTCAAGCATTAGGACAGCGAATGTGTGCCGCCCTGAATGGAACGTGATGTCTTTTGTTATTCCCGCCCTGTTTGCCCACATTCTTAACTCAGCTATCAAATAGGCACTGTATTTGAAACCGACAAAAACCCGGTCATCAGGTTCACGGCGAATCCCCATGTATTGAACCGCTTGTTTATTGATGTCAAGGTATTCTTGCCCGCCCGTCTTCTTCTGTTTGAAGATTATCCGGGTAAAGTCTCCTTGCTGCTGAACTTCACGCCAACGGAGTTTCTCAATGTCTGATTTGCGAAGACCTGTCAGGCATGAGAACATGAACGCATTTTTCAAGGCTGGGTATTTGCAATGGGCAGCAGCCATAGCCTTGACTTCTTCCAATGTCAGATAACTTCTTTCCGTTTCAGCTTGTTTGAAACCCTCAATGCCACGAAGTGGGTTATGCGGTATTATCCTGTCTTCAAATGCTTGGTTGATACAGGCACGGAGTTTGTTGAAGTAACTGACCTTGCTGTTTTGTGAAAGCGGCTTTGTCACTTCTTCCGTTGTGATAATCTTCCGTTTGTCTCTGCAACGGGCGTTCTTGTCAAGGTGTTCACGAAAACCGATTATCCATTCAGGTGTTATGTCCTTGAATGTGGTGTTAGGCTTGCAATACCGTTCAAGGTGTTTGAGGCAGCTATACCAATTACCCCAGTTTCCCCGGCTCTCGGGGTTGCCGTGACGTTTCTCGCACATAGCCCGGTAATAGTCAAGAAAGTTCGTTTCAAGTTTGTAGGCGGCGTTAAAACCGTATTCTCCGTTTTGAAGTTCAACAATCCGCTTGGCTTTTATCGCCTCGGCGAGTTGAAGCGTCTGACGGTTCTTCTCCTTATCCTTTCTGTTCGCTTCAGGGATAAGATAGAGTTTCAAGTATTCATAAGACCTTTTCCCGTTCAGGTAGATGTCGAGGTATAACGTGATATTCCCCGAAGCGGTCTTTCTCTGTCTGAGCCTTATCGGTTCTTTCGATTTTCCCATAATTTTTGTTGCTTTTGTTGCTGTTTTCGATACGAGCAACAAAATAACAACAAAAAAATAATAAAACGGGTATAATCAGAGAAAAATTTTATATCGGTTTATATGGTATGTAAAACATTGATTGATTAACTGTTATCTATCATTGATTACACCCGTTTTGTATGCCTTTTGCTTTCCGTTTTACTTACTTTACTTTCCGATGCAAAAATGCTTGAAAATATTCCCCAGCACCTCATCGGTCGTGATTTCCCCGCCAACAATCTCTGCCAGGTGAAAGAGACACTCACGGAGGTCTTGTGAAACCAAGTCACCGGAGAGATGCATGGCCAGTCCGTCCTGTACGCGGTGGATTGCTTCCAGCGCATGACTCAAGGCCTCGTAGTGGCGGATGTTGCTCACCACCACATCGTTCTGTGAGAGGTCGGGCAGGGCGGCGAAGTCCACCAGCTGCTTCTGAAGCTGAGAAAGTCCCTCTTTCTGCTTGGCCGAAAGAGAAAGCACACATACGTCCTCCGGCAAATTGGGGAGAGCCGCTTTCAGGCGAGCAAGCTGTGCATCCGTCGAAGAAGCAGTATTATCTACAGAAGGTTCTGCCAATGAAAGCAAATCCGCCTTGTTGAGCACAATCACCAGGTGCTTGCCTTCGCAGCGGGGCAGAATCTTGCCGGCCAGTTCGCGGTATTGTGCCTCGGCACAAGTGGCGTCAATCACCCAAAGCACGATGTCGGCCTGGTCCAGTTTCTGGAAACTACGCTCGATGCCCAGACTTTCGATGGTGTCGGTCGTTTCACGGATACCCGCCGTATCGATAAAGCGGAAGGTGATGCCGCCCAGGTTCATCGTATCCTCGATGACGTCGCGCGTGGTGCCGTGGATGTCGCTCACGATGGCGCGTTCTTCGTTCAGGAGGGCATTCAGCAGGGTAGACTTCCCGGCATTGGTTTCGCCTACGATGGTCACGGGGACGCCGTTTTTGAGGGCATTTCCTACGCTGAACGTATCCACCAGGTGATGGATGACGTGCTCAATCTGGCGGGCGATGTCTTCCAGCTCTGAACGGTCGGCAAATTCCAGTTCCTCGTGGTCGCTGAAATCAAGCTCCAGTTCCATGAGGGAGGTAAGGTGGAGCAACTTGTCGCGCAGGGTGGCCAGTTCCCGACTGAATCCGCCGCGCATCTGGTTCATGGCCATGCGATGGGTGGCGGCGGAGGTAGAGGCGATGAGGTCGGCCACTGCTTCGGCCTGGCTCAAATCCATCTTACCGTTCAGGAAGGCACGCTGGGTATATTCCCCCGGTCCGGCGGCACGGCATCCTTGCCAGATAAGGAGCTGCATCACCTGCTGGAGAATGTAGCTCGAACCGTGGCAGGAGATTTCCGTGGAGTCTTCTCCTGTGTAGGAATGAGGGCCTCGGAAAAGGCTGACCAGCACTTCGTCGATAATCTCTCCTTCGGGGGTAAGGATATGGCCGAAGGTGAGGGTATAGGGTTCACGTTCGGCCAGCGGTTTACCGGAAACGGGCTTGAAAATGCGGTCGGTGAGGGTAATGGCTTCCGGACCCGACACGCGGATGGTGCCGATGGCTCCGTCTTGGGCGGTAGCGATGGCACAGATGGTATCTTGGGTTTGTAGTATGTTCACGTGTGTATTGCTTTTAAAATCCTTGCAAAGATACGGTTTTCGGGTTACATCCGGAAGGGGAGCCGACAGATTTATGCGGGCAGGTAGAGGGTTTTCACCAGCAGGTCGACCACTTTTTCGAGGTATTCGCGGTCGGTTTCATCGAAGGTAGCCAACTGGTCGCTGTCGATGTCGAGCACGCCCCGGACTTCTCCGTTGACCGTCATCGGCACGACGATTTCGGAGCGGGAAAGGGAACTGCAGGCGATATGGCCGGGGAACTGGTCTACGTCGGGCACGACTTGGGTACGGGCTTCGGCCCATGCGGTACCGCATACACCACGGCCTTTCTTGATGCGGTAGCAGGCCACGCTGCCTTGGAACGGGCCGAGGTGAAGCTCGCCTTCGTGTACCAGGTAGAAGCCTACCCAGAAGAATCCGAAGGCTTCTTTCAGGGCGGCACTGGTGTTGGCCAATACACTGATTTCGTTTTTCTCGCCTTCAATCAGGGGGGCGAATTGTTCAAGGAATTGCGCGTAACGCTGACGCTTGTCGGTAAGGGTGGATTTGAAACTTGCTTCCATGTAGATAATTTTTCAGACAGAAAAACAGGCTCTCTTCCGGAGAAGGGAACCTGTTGATTGATAATTAATTTACTAGATTCTTTCAAGGACGACTTTAATCAGGTCGTCGATTTTGCTCTTGTATCCGGTGTTGGCTTCCTTGGCCACGCGGTTGGCTATAACCATGCACACGGTGGTGGCTTTATGGCCTTGCAGACGGGCCAGTCCGGCCAGGGCAGAGCTTTCCATTTCGAAGTTGGTGATGCGGTGTCCCTGGTATTCGAAGCTTTCGATTTTCTCGTTCTGGTGCGGGTCGGCCAAGGGGATGCGGAGCTGACGTCCTTGCGGACCGAAGAAACCGCCACAGGCCACGGTCACGCCGCGTACCATGTCGGTGCCGGCGATGCGTTCCACCAGTTCCTTGTCAGCATGAATCACGTAGGGAGCCGGGGCGCAGAGGTTGCCTGTCCAGCCCAGGTGGTTGAGCAGGGCGCGTTCCATGGGCAGGTCGCACACGGCGTTGCGTCCTTCGTAAAAGTTCAGGAGGCCGTCGAATCCCACGGAGACTTCGGAACAGATGAAGGTGCCTACGGGCGTGTAGGACTGCAGGCCGCCGCAGGTACCGATGCGCACGATTTCCAGCTGTCGGAAGGTATCGTTTTCTTCGCGGGTCTGGAAGTTGATGTTGGCCAGCGCATCGATTTCATTCATCACGATGTCGATGTTGTCGCACCCGATGCCGGTGGAGGTCACCATGATGCGTTTGCCTTTGTAGGTACCGGTGATGGTATGAAACTCACGGCTTTCCACTTCACATTCGCGGGTGTCGAAGTGGGAAGCTACGAGGGCCACACGTCCGGGGTCACCCACCAGAATGATTTTGTCGGCCAGGTGCTCCGATTTCACGTGGAGATGGAATACAGAACCGTCTTCGTTGATGATCAGTTCTGAAGGGGGAAAATACTTTTTCATGTGTGTTACGTTTTTAGTCAAGTAAAGTTTATGTCTTCTTATTTGCCGATGGGTTCGTGTCCGGCAGGATGGGAATCCGGTCGGGCAATGCTGCTCCGCATGTCGGTATCGGCTTGGATGTTCTTCATCCGGTAGTAATCCATGATACCTAAATTACCGCTTCGGAAAGCTTCGGCCATGGCTTTGGGCACTTCGGCTTCTGCCTGAATCACGTTGGCACGGGCTTCTTCGGCTTTGGCTTTCATTTCCTGTTCCAGGGCTACGGCCATGGCGCGGCGTTCCTCGGCCTTGGCCTGGGCGATGTTCTTGTCGGCATTGGCCTGGTCAATCTGCAGGGAAGCTCCGATATTACGGCCGATATCGATATCGGCAATATCAATGGAAAGGATTTCGAAAGCGGTACCGGCATCAAGTCCCTTGCGCAGCACGAGCTTGGAGATGGAGTCGGGGTTTTCGAGTACCGACTTATGGTTTTCGGAAGAACCGATGGAAGAGACGATGCCTTCGCCTACACGGGCCAATACGGTATCTTCACCGGCCCCACCCACCAGCTGGCGGATGTTGGCGCGTACGGTCACGCGGGCTTTGGCAATGAGCTGGATACCATCCTTGGCCACGGCAGTAACGGGAGGGGTATCAATCACTTTCGGGTTGACCGACATCTGTACGGCTTCGAACACGTCGCGTCCGGCCAGGTCGATGCTGGTGGCCATCTTGAAAGAAAGTTCGATGTTGGCTTTTGAAGCTGATACCAAAGCGTGTACCACCTTTTCCACGTGTCCCCCAGCCATATAGTGAGCTTCCAGATCATCACGGGTAATGTTGCTCAGTCCGGCCTTGTGGGCTTCAATCATGGCGGGTACGATGACGTAGGGCGGCACGTTACGGATGCGCATCAGGAACAGCTGGATAAGCGAAATCTTGACGCCCGACACCTTGGCCGAGAGCCAGAGGAAGAAAGGCACGTAGTGGAAGAAAATGACCAGGAAGATGATGACACCTCCGGCCAGAATAAAGGGGAGATAAGCGGGATTAATCATATACGTTAGATTTAAAAGTGAATACAGGAAGAAGGGTGAACGTGAAGTTTACGCATGTTTCACGTACACCGTGGTCTCGTTGATGCGGACAATCTCTACCGGCGTCTTCTCGTCGATGAATCCGTCGGCCGACTGCACCTCGATGATGTGTCCGTTGAAGTCAGCGTTGCCAATCAGGGTCAGGCGGGTGACGCTTATACCTTTGTCACCGGGTTTCAGGTCCATTCCCTCAAAGGGAGAGGGACGGTAGTCGAGGGTTTTCTTCAGCGACAGGCGGTCGACGGTCTTGGAACGCATGAACCACCACGTCACGCCGATGATTCCCAGCAGAGAGACGCCGATGGTGAGGAATCCGGCCTGTGAACCGAGCGAGGTAAAGGCAGAATAGATGGCATAAAGGATGCACACCGCAGCTCCGACTCCCGCCACGCTGATGCCGGGAATCAGGAAGACTTCGATGGCAAAGAGTATCAGGCCTCCGATGATGAGTGCGATGATAATCAGTGTTTCCATGGTATGTGTATATTTTTTGTTAGAGGTTCTTCAGTTTCTTGATTTCCGTGTTCCGGATGTCAAGAGTAAGCGCCTCAATTTCTTCGCGCAGCTCTTTCACCCGTTTTTCGCGGTCGAGGATACCCGGTGTCAGCTTGTTCTTCAGCTCCGTATTGCCCGATGCATAATTGGTCCGAATCTGTACGAGGGCCTCATTCATGGCCTCCAGGTCTTTTTCTTTCTGCTGGAGCAGCTGGTATTTTTTCCGTGCATCTGCAGAATGGAAATCAGCGAGGGTGTGATAAATGGCATTGTCATCTACCACGAAGCGGAAATCACCTTTCTTTTGGGTCTCGTTTTCACCATACATCACTTGCGCCAGTTGTTGCTTGGCTATCCGGACCTTATCGGCATCACTCCAAGTGTTCCGGATGCCGTTCAGCATCGCTACATTGGTCAGCAATTCGGAATCAGTCGTATCATAATCATACACCCGCTTGGAACTGTTAGGGGCAAAGACATACACACAGACTTTGCCTTCCGGCTGATAACGGTCGGAAGCGAACCATCCCAGGTCGTTAAAGTCGTCGATGGCATACATATAGTCGTTAAAAGGAGAATTGAACGGGAACCCCATATTGTCCGGCTTCAAATAGCTTCCGTCTTCCGAGTCATAACGGGTAATGAAAATGTCATAACCACCCAGGCTTTCTTCTCCCTTGGCCGCAAAATAAAGAGTAATACCGTCGGAATTGATAAACGGATAATTCAAGTCGGTACCTGCTTCGTCCAAACCATTGACTTTTTCGGGTACTCCCCAGTCACCTCCCAGTGTGACACTGGTGTAGAGGGCTTTCTGACCTGTTTCTGGCACACGATGGGAGAGGATTTTCTTATCCTTCATTCCGTTAGTGAATTCCGTACAGTCGCTTTCGCCAGTAAGCCCCACCTTTCCGGATTCTTCGTTGATTTTATATGCCTGAAGGAAGTTGTTCTTGTCGACCACAAAGCTGTCGATGACGGCCACGTTCTCCACGCCCCGCATCATGCGGGCTCCCATGCGGTAACGGTTCATCAATGCTTCCAAGTCGGAAGTGTCGCGGTTCTTACGTTCCATCCAATAAATGTGGTCTTCCAGATTTTCGATGGCTTCGTCAAAACGGTACAAGTCGAAATAGGCTTTGCTCAGGTAGAGAAAGCCATTGATTACCTTGCGTTCGGCACTTTTCTCCAGATAGGGTACAGATTCCTGCAGTTCGCCGGTCTCGTAGCAGCACGCACCGTACCAGAAGTTGTAGTTGGCGTTCGAAGGAGATTGTTTCACCAAGCGTTGGAAGACGGGTTTCGCCTTGTCAAACTGCTTGTCGTTGAACCATTTCTGTGCTTGGCTCAAGGTCTGTGCGGAAACCCCTCCGGCACAGCAAAGAGCCAATAAAGGGAGTATGTATCTTTTTTTCATCGTTTCTGTGTCTAAAAGTTTCTCAAATGTAGGAATATTCTGGGAATTATACCATTTTCTGTTCCCAATTTTTCTTTTTACGTGAAACTTTGCCCGTTTCGATTTTGCGAATATAACAAATAATGTGTATTTCCGGCATGATGCAGTTCATAAAAAAGCGTAACCGCTTCCCGTTATTCGGACGTTTTTCGTAATTTCGCCGCCGTTTTTAGTAGCATACGTATGGGAAAAATGACGGAAGAAGACCGCCTGATGCGCCGCATCAACCAGCGGTTCATGAAAGGGATTATGAAATACAACCTGATAGAGGAAGGCGACCGAATCCTGGTGGGCCTTTCGGGGGGAAAAGACTCACTGGCCTTGCTGGAGTTGCTGGCTTTGCGTTCACGCATCTACAAACCCAAATTTTCGGTGGTAGCGGCTCACGTGGTGATGAAGAACATCGCCTACGAGTCCGACCAGACTTATCTGCGCGAATATGCCGAGAACCTGGGGGTACCGTATGTGTGCTATGAAACCGAGTTCGACCCGTCGACCGACAACCGGAAATCTCCGTGTTTCCTGTGTTCGTGGAACCGGCGGAAGGCGCTCTTTACCGTGGCCAAGGAGTACGGATGCAACAAAATCGCGTTGGGACACCACATGGACGACATTCTGGAGACTTTGCTCATGAACATGACCTTCCAGGGGGCTTTCAGCACCATGCCGCCGCGGCTCGTAATGCGCAAGTTCGACATGACGATTATCCGTCCCATGTGTCTGGTACACGAAGCCGACCTGAAAGAGATGGCCGCTCTCCGTGGTTTCCGCAAGCAGGTGAAGAATTGCCCGTATGAAAAAGACTCCCATCGTTCGGACATGAAAGAGGTGCTGGCCCGGTTGGAAGCCATGAATCCGGAAGCACGTTACAGCCTGTGGGGGAGCATGAACAATATCCAGCGCGACCTCCTTCCGGCAGAGGGTGACGAGGATTCACTCGGATAAGTCTCATTCAGGGGTATTCAGTACTACCTGCTTACCCGTCATGGTGATTTTTCCTTCGGCAATCAGTTCCGAAAGGGCACGGGCCAGTGACGGACGGGCTACTCCCAAAATAAAGGCCACTTCCTGCTGGTTGTGGATACCGCCGTGCATTTGCAGGTAGTTCAGCAGGCGTGATTTCAGGCTCTGCAAGGCGAATTCATTCAGCTTGCGGCTCAGAAACAGGCTCCGGTCGGAAATGATGGCGATAAAATTCCGCATCACAGCCGGCTGGGCATGCATGAAAGCCTCGAAACGGGTACGGTCCATGACGAGTACTTCACAGAGTTCTGTGGCTTCCACATTCACTGGAAAACGGTTCTCCGAGGCATAGATGAAGGCCGGAGCCAGAATGTCGGGCGCCTTGATCCAGTCGATAGTGAGCTGTTTGCCTTCTGCATTTTCCATTTGCGTCTTCACGTTCCCTTTCATCAGAATAAACAAGGAACGGCATGCGTCTCCCTGACGGGCAATATATTCTCCTTCTTTATATGTGCGCAAACTGTTCGGCGCCTCACGCAGTAGTTGGTGAAGGGCTTCTGCCTCGCATCCTTCAAAGAGGCTCATTCGTGTCAAAACTTCGGTATGCATCTTTCTTTTAACTTTTCTTTGGGTTCCGTGTCACATAGGTGACAGAAATCCCGCGGGGGATTCCTCATCTTTGCGCAAACTTAATGAAAAATCAACAATAACCCAAGAAAGAATATGGAAGGAAACATGTTTTGCTACCAGTGCCAGGAAGCTGCCAAGGGCACAGGATGTGTGTTGAAAGGTGTGTGCGGAAAGAAAGATACCACCGCACGTTACATGGATTTACTGCTGTTTGTGGTGCGTGGAGTATCCGTAGCCGCCGATGCCTTGCGTACGAAAGGCCTTGAGGGGGAAGCCGACACGAATGGTTTTGTCACCGACGCGCTTTTTTCTACGATTACCAATGCCAATTTTGATGACGAAAGTATTCTGGCCCGTGTGCGCAAAGGCTTGGAGCTGCGCGACCGCTTGAAGGCACGTGCTGCCGATGCCGGCATCGCCTTGCCGGAGGTGGACGAACTGACCTGGAACGGTGGGGAAGCGGACTATCTGGCCAAATCGGCTTCCGTAGGGGTACTGAGAGAACCGAACGAAGACCTTCGCTCGTTGAAGGAGCTGCTGATGTACGGGCTGAAAGGTATGGCTGCTTACCACGAACATGCCATGCGACTAGGCTTTGCCGATGAAGCTATCCATGCGTTCATGCAATCGGCGCTGGCCCGCATCACCGTACAGGCAATGGAAGCCGATGAACTGGTGGCGCTGGTTCTCGAATCCGGACAGCACGGGGTGCAGGTGATGGCGTTACTGGATCAGGCGAACACCACCCGCTATGGTCATCCGGAACTGACAAAGGTGAACATCGGAGTAGGCAAGAATCCGGGTATCCTAATCAGCGGACACGACTTGCACGATTTGGAAGAGCTGCTGCGCCAGACCGAAGGTACGGGAGTGGATGTGTACACGCATAGCGAGATGCTTCCGGGACACTATTATCCGGCGTTCAAGCAATACAAGCATTTTGTGGGCAACTACGGAAACGCCTGGTGGAAGCAGCGCGAGGAGTTTACGGCCTTCAACGGTCCGATTGTGTTCACCACCAACTGTATCGTGCCGCCACTGGAGAATGCAACGTACAAGGAGCGGATGTTTACGGCCAACTCGACAGGTTATCCCGGCTGCAAGCACATCGCTACGGATGCCGAGGGACACAAGGATTTCTCGGAGGTCATCGCACTGGCCAAACAATGCCAGCCACCTGTGGAACTGGAACAGGGAGAGATTGTCGGTGGATTTGCTCATAATCAGGTGATGCAGTTGGCCGACAAGGTGGTAGAAGCGGTGAAGAGCGGAGCCATCCGCAAGTTTGTGGTCATGGCGGGATGTGACGGACGCATGAAGAGCCGCGATTACTATGCCGATTTTGCACAGGCCCTTCCGAAAGATACGGTCATCCTCACAGCAGGTTGTGCCAAGTACCGTTACAACAAACTGCCGTTGGGCGACATTCAGGGAATCCCTCGGGTACTCGATGCCGGACAATGCAACGACAGCTACTCACTGGCCGTGATTGCCCTGAAACTGAAGGAAGTCTTCCAGTTGAACGACATCAACGAACTGCCCATCGTGTACAACATTGCCTGGTACGAACAGAAGGCGGTCATCGTCCTGCTGGCCCTGCTGAGCCTGGGCGTGAAACACATTCACCTGGGACCCACATTGCCGGCCTTCCTCTCACCGAACGTAGCCAAGGTACTGGTCGAACAGTTCGGCATCGGAGGTATTACTACCCCCGAAGCGGACATGCAACTGTTCGGCATCTGATGACGGCTTAATAGGATTTCTCGTTGGCCAGATTCCAGGCATTGAGAAAAGAAGCTTTCGTGATTTCCACCACCTTCTCCCAGTTCAGCTTGTCTGCATGGTCGGAAGGCTGGTGGTAGTCCGGATGCCCATCCGTGTGATACCAGATGATGGGAATGTCGTGCACGGCAAACGAGGCATTGTCGCTTCCTCCCACCGGACGGTCCCAAGGACGGTAGTCGGGCTTCAGTTTCAGCTTGTAACGGACGATGTCGTCCTTCAGCCACTGTCCCAAGGCCGGATGCGCCTCCGTATAGAAATACACCACATGTTCGGGCTGTTCCGGGAAATGGTTCCGCCCGATCATGTCAAAATTCAGATAACCTTTAATCTCCTTCACGAAATCACAATGCTGCATGAAATACTGGGAGCCGAGCAAACCTTTTTCTTCTCCGTCCCAGAAGGCGATGATCACGTTGCGCAGCGGTTTCTTGCCACTGGCCTGAAAGGCACGGGCAATCTGTAGCACCGCCGACACTCCCGATGCGTTGTCGTCGGCTCCGTTGTAAATCTTGTCATCCGCCAGTGTCTCGTCAATGCCTAGATGATCGAAATGGGCACCGACCACTACATACTCGTCCGTCCGTTCTCCGGGAATCATTCCCAGCACGTTGGCCATCCGGAGGGAACGGTGTGTCAGCTGCTTCAATTGGGCGATGGAATCAGGATGTACCTGCCAGCGGCCTTTTTGCTGTCTTTCCTTGGCACAAGCCTCGAAGGGTTGATAATAGGAATCTCCGTAAAGAGGAGAAATCCCGGCTTCCTGAAGGCAGGAAACCAGATAGCGGGCAGCCACGCGCGAACCGTTCATACCGGCTTCACGTCCTTGCAGGGCATCGTCTGCCAGAAAGCCTACGATGGCTTCGGCCGAAGGTCGGTTAATACTTTGCAGGCCTTTTTCCACAGCAGTTTGTGCCTGCAGGAGAGAGGTACCGCATGAACCGATGGTCCATGCCAGTAACAGAGAGGTTACAGTCTTTTTCATAATGAGAGCAAAAATAGGGAGAACTTGCGAATTCCCCAATTTATTCTTCTGGTTTCTTCACGTAACAGGAGCCTGATTTCCTAAAAATTGAGGTTTACTCCAGCCATCACTGTGGTGCGCGGCATGGGATATCCGGCATTGATTTCGTATCGCTGGGCCAGCAGGTTCTCGCCACGTGCCCAGATGTCCAGCCAGCGGATAGCCCGGAAGGAAGCCCGTACGTTCCACAGCACGAAATCTTCTGTCACTACGGGGTCGGTCTGGGAAAACCGTCCCTTGCGGACACGGTTGGTCAGTTCCGTTTCCAAGGTATTATACGAACCGTAGCCCACATGCAGATGGGTGTTCACCCCGTCTTCCTGCATCCTCCGCGTCACGATGTTAATCACGCCGCCCATGGCGTTCGAACCGTACAACACCGAGGCTGGACCTCGTAACACTTCCACCCGTTCGGCTAGGAACGACTGGTAGGCATCGGCTATCGGATGACCGAAAATGCCGGCATATTGCGGATGGCCGTCAATCAAGACCATCAGCCGGGCCGTTCCTCCGCTCAGTCCACGCAGGGAGATGCTTCCCGCCGCCCCGTTGGACACGCCATAACCCATCACCCCGCGCGAGGTGACGAAGAGTCCGGGAACCTGCTCGGTCAGCACCGGCAATAAGGACGATTGCAGGGAGTGTTCAATCTGGGCACGCCCCATCACCGATACGGTCTGCGACAGATGGCGCACATCCGTCTCTTGGCGGGCACCGGTCACCACAACCTCGTCTATCTGGTGAATCTGGTTTGTAAGTGAAAGTGTATCGCGTGATGAGGTTTGGGCCATCCCCGCTTGACAGGCCAAGCTAATACCTATAATAGAAAGATATACTTTTTTCATTGATTCATTTTTGTTTGTGTTTCTTATGACGCACTACATGACTAAATGTGACAAAAGTAGTAAATATTCTTCCGTTTTGCCTTACCTGCATGACAGATAATCTTTTCTTCATCCCGGATAGAGATGCTTTTTCAGGCCGATGGAATTGCTTCCATGGGGGGGAATCACGAAAAAACAACCATTTTCTGAGACTTTTTAACCTCTTTCTATTTTCTTATTCTCCATACTTTTGCATCTAAAATGAAGAATTTTCTTGATATTTGTATAAAACAAAGGAATATGACCCCTTTAATGAAAGCAGCTCAAATTAAAAGATATTCGAAAGAAGTTCAAATCCACCTCAACTCACTTCCGATACCGGAAATCGGTCTGTCGGACGTATTGGTAAAGGTTCAGGCAGCCGCAGTCAATCCATTGGACCAGCTTATTCTGACCGGAGGTATCCGGGTGATTCAAGACTATCCCATGCCGTTGATTTTAGGCAACGAATGTGCTGGCATCGTGGAACAGACAGGTGCCGCTGTGACCCGCTTTAAAGCCGGCGACAAAGTGTATGCCTGTTTGCCCTTGGCCAAAATCGGGGCTTTTGCCGAATATGTGGCCATAGACCAGCACGCCTTGGCTTTTATGCCGGAAGATTGTGACTTTCTGACGGCTTCCGCCATTCCGCTGACAGGGCTGACGGCTTATCAGGCTTTTACGGAAGAACTGGAGGCGCAACCCGGACAAACGGTTTTGATTACAGGAGGTTCCGGAAGTTTTGGCGAGATGGCCGTACCCATTGCCAAAGCCTTGGGATTGCGGGTGATTGTGACGGGCAACGAACGGGCAAAAGCACATTTACTGAGTATAGGAGCCGACCGTTACATCGACTACCGGAAGGAGAATTATTGGGAAGTGCTGCCGGAAGTGGATCATGTGATTGATGGCATCGGAGCCAAGGAATTTGCTCACGAGCTGTCGGTACTGAAAAAAGGAGGACGTTTGTTGAGCCTGCGGACTGCTCCCAACAAGCAATATGCCGAACGAAACGGTTTTTCTTTCTTTAAGAAATGGCTGTTTGCCGCCGTAGGCGCTCCTTACGACCGCAAAGCCCGGAAACAAGGAAAAGAATACCGGTTCATGTTCGTGCGTGCCGATGGAGAGCAGTTGGAAAAAGTGACCCGCATCGTAGAAGAAAGGCATATCCGTCCCAGAATCGCTCCGCAGGTGTTCCATCTTGAGCAGACAGGTGAAGCCATACGTTTTCAGTCGCAGGGGCATCCCAACGGAAAGGTCGTGATTCGTTTGTAGTGTAACCGGAAATTATTCCATTTAAAATAGAAGAAAAATGAAATATTACGAGATTTGTTTCAGTCCCACGGGAGGTACACAGAAAGTGGCAGATGCTGTCACAAAGGGCTTGACCCAAAGTGCTGTCAAGATAGATTTGACCGATGCCAAGGGAAACTTTGACGGCATTTCATTGACGAAAGAAGACGTAGCTGTGATTGCCGTACCCTCTTATAGCGGGCGGGTACCCGAAACTGCCGCCGCACGTATTGTCCGTTTGCAAGGCCACGATGCCAGCGTTATTCTCATTTGCGTGTATGGAAACCGTGCCTACGAGGATACCTTAGTCGAGTTACAGGACATCGCACATCAGGCCGGATTTAAAGTGGTGGCAGCCGTAGCGGCCGTAGCCGAACACTCCATTGCCCGCCGTTATGCCGCCGGACGGCCGGACGAAGAAGACCGGACACAGCTTGCGGAATTTGCCCGTCAGATAGCGCAGAAAATCGCTTCCGGGGATACTTGCGAACCGAAGATTCCCGGTCACCGTCCGTACCGGAAAGCAGGAGCGACGGGAATTGTACCGAAACCCACAAAAGCCTGTATAAATTGCGGAGTGTGTGCCCGGAAATGTCCCGTAGGAGCCATCAATCTAATGGACTCCCAGAAAGTGGACAAGAAAGCCTGCATCTCTTGTATGCGTTGTGTAGCGGTCTGTCCTCATTCTGCCCGCAAAATCAATGGTCTGATGTTGTTTCTGGTCAATGCGATGCTCAAGAAAGCCTGTTCCCAGCGGAAAGCGAACGAACTTTACCTGTAGTGATATTAAGATTATTCGTAAATGCCGTGCTGATAGTCAGACAGGTATTGCGAACAAGTCTTGCCAGTCTGCTGCTTGAAAAAACGCATCAGATGGCTGGGGTCGGAAAAATGGAAATCATCGGCCAGCTGGCTCACACTGCGGTTGGAGAATAGCAATTCATTTTTCAGTTCCTCCAACAAGCGTTGTTTGAGCAGATGGGAGGCAGATACGCCGAATTGAGCCATTACGGCATGGTTCAGGGTAATTCGGCTGATATGGAGCATGTCGGCATATTCTGTCACCCGCTGCATCTCCCGTATATGCTGTTCAAGCAGTTCCTTGAACTGATAGGCGTAGTTGTTTTTAGGAACATCCATGGGAAGATGGTAAGTGGAAGCATATTCACGGTTGATTACCAGTAACAGGTAATACAATACAGCTACAATCAGGTTGTAGCTGTCGGCAGTGGGATATTGCAGTTCCTGCTTGATTTTCTCCAGCAACTGCATACATTCCCTAAACAACGATTGGGAAACGGGTGACAGGTAAGGAGGGGTATCCGTCTGGTAACAATACAGCAGACGGTAGGCAAAGAACTTGTCGGCAATGAAAGTACGCATGAAATCCTCTCGGAAGATAAGAAAGGTATAGTCCAAAGCTTCTTCCTCTACGTGCCATTCCTGTTGCTGGTGCGGAGAGAGAAGTAGCGCCATGTCATCATGCAGTGCTATTCGTTTATTGTTCAGCACCAGAAAACCGTTGGCTTTCCGGAAAAAGAAAAATTCGAAGAAATCCGTCTTGAAGGTCGGATTCTCAGTCAGTACTCCACAAATCTCACTACTATGTCCGGTATTGATATAGAAATCCACGCCGCATTGGGTCTTGTTGAACGGGACGTTGACAAGTCTTTCCGGATTGAGATTTTTCTTTTTCATGACTTTTCCAAATTGTTTCACACGCAAAGATAAAGAATGTAATTATCAAAATGGCCTGTTTCCCTTCTTTTTGGGTATGAGGAGTGAAACAAAATATACCGACTTTTGCGATGAACAAAAAAACAGAAGGCTATGGATAAAAACAAGACAGCAGTTATTCAATTGGGGCGCAATGCGACATTGAAGATTCATTACGCAGGCAAGTGTATATTGGTCAATCCGGTGTTGGCTGAAAAATAAATATAGTATTATAAGCGATGGATACAGAAATCATTCAAGAGATTGAAGTGCAGAGCGTCATGACCAAATCCTCTCTGCCCGTTGGAGGTTATTCGGTGAACCCGTACGTGGGTTGCCCGCACGCCTGCAAATATTGTTACGCTTCGTTCATGAAACGCTTCACCGGACATACTGAACCGTGGGGCACGTTTCTGGATGTGAAGCACTGGAAACCGATAGCGAACCCGCATAAATACGATGGTGAACGTATTGTGATAGGTTCCGTGACGGATGGATACAACCCCTACGAAGCCGAATTCCAAAATACTCGCCGTCTGCTAGAAGAACTTCGCGGTACACAGGCCGAACTGATGATTTGCACGAAGTCCGACCTTGTGCTGCGCGACCTGGACCTGTTGAAGCAATTCCCCAAGGTCACGGTTTCCTGGTCGGTCAACACACTGGATGAGGAGTTTCGTGCGGACATGGACCGGGCAGTCAGCATCGAACGCCGCTTGCGTGCGATGCAGCAGGTCTATGAGGCAGGCATCCGTACCGTATGTTTCGTGTCGCCTATCTTTCCAGGCATCACCAATGTGAAGGCGATTATCGAAGAAGTAAAAGGATATGCCGATTTAATTTGGCTGGAAAACCTGAATCTGCGTGGGCAGTTCAAAGGAGAAATCATGGCGTATATCCGTGAGAAGCATCCCGCACTCTTTCCGCTGTACGAGGAAATATACAACCAGAAAAGACTGGATTACTGGAAAGCCTTGGAAGAGGAGATTTCATCCTATGCCGCACAACAAAGCTTTCCCTATCGGGTAAACGATTTGCCCTACGGACGTTCCGAAAAAGGGAAACCCGTGCTTGTCAACTATTTCTATCACGAAAAAATCAGACTGAACCGATAAGATGATTAAATACGGCGTTGCAAGGAATCTCATTCCTTTGCAGCGCCGTATTTGCGTTCAAACACCTCCGTATTCCGGTTGCCCCATTCAATCATGGCATCGATAATCGGCAGCAGACTGCACCCCAACTCGGTCAAGGCATATTCCGTCCGCAAAGGTACTTCATGGTAGGTGGTTTTGGAAACGAGTCCGTCTTCTGCCAGTTCCTTCAACTGAATGTCGAGCACCCGGGGCGTCGCTTCCGGGAAGAGTTTGTGCAGTTCACTGGGACGCAACGCCCGATGCCGGAGTTCATCCAGCATACACGATTTCCATTTGGAGTCTATCAGGCTCATGGTCAGCCGGAGCGGGCAGTCCAGGTCCACAGGTATCTTTCTTTCGTACATGGTTTCTAAAGAGTAAACAATTACACAATCGCAAAGATAAGGATAACTCCCGAATCCCCTGCATACCGAATAATTTTTCGGTAGGTGAATAATTTTTCGGTACTTGTATGAACCGTTCCCATCGCCTACATTTGCAGCAGTATAACCTCCTTAAATTATGGAATATGAGAGCAAGTATTGAAGAGTATGAAGCCGTGGAAGAAGCGGCCCTGAAAATTACTGTAATTACCGGAAGCCCTCGCAAGAAGGGCAACAGTTTTGCCATGACCGAGGCGTTTGTGAAAGCCGCCGAACAGCGCGGTCATACCATCCAACGTTTTGATGCCGCTTTTCTGAAGATTGGCGGATGCCATGCCTGCATGACGTGTTACAAGACAGGAAAAGCTTGTTCTTTCGACGACGATTTCAACCTCATAGCCCCGGCCATCCTGGAGTCGGATGCCGTAGTATTTTCCATGCCGGTCTACTGGTATTCTATCCCGGCACAAATTAAAGGTGTCATCGACCGCCTGTTCTCGCTCGTAGTGGGCGGAAAAGACATTGCCGGAAAGAAATGTGCCTTGATTACCTGTTGTGAGGAGGAAGATCCTCACGTCATGGACGGTGTACGTATTCCCTTGGAACGTTCGGCTGCACTGCTGAAGTGGGACATGGTAGGAGAGGTGCTGGTGCCCGGTGTATTGAACGAAGGGGAAATTGAGAAAACCGACGGCTGTCGGCAAGCTGCCGCATTGGCTGAAAAATTCTAATCCGTTTTTCAGATTTGTGTCTCCGTCGCGAAACAAAGGCCTTCATTCTTTGAGAAGAAAGAAGTCCTGTAATTCACGACGGAGATTTTTTTTGTCCACCTGCTTCACCGCAAGTAACGGCCGACAGTATCATATACTTGGACCGCCCGATTCATTCCGGCGATCCTGCAGGATGTCGTCCATCTGCTCCTTGGCCCATTGTATCAGCCCGTTCAGATGGGGAAGCAAGGATTTTCCGCGGGGAGTCAACGAATATTCCACTTTGGACGGTACCTGTGGTCAATAAAAATTAAATTTCATTTTGCTGTTAAAATACTTGTTTAAATATCTTTTTATTTATAATTTCGCGAAAACAATATTTACAATGATACAATTATGCAAAATATGAAAATAAAATGACATCATAAACATTGAATTGATAAACCTGGGATGTCTTTCTCCCAGGAGCATGGACAAAAGAAATGGCTCGTTTGCAAAGGGGAAATCGAACGTAGCGCAAGTGAAAAAGATGGAGATAAGGTATAATTTAAAAAGGTAAGGATATGGATAAAATGATTGAAAACCGAGACGCGGTCAACAAATGGATGGAACGCTTTGGTGTGCGTTTCGGGGTGTACAAAAACGGGGTTTTTAAAGAACAGTTGTTCCCTTTTGATGCCATACCGAGGGTGATTCCCAAGGAAGACTGGGATTATCTGGAAAGGGGACTCATACAGCGTGTCGATGCGTTGAATTTGTTCCTGTACGACATATATCACGAAAAAGAAATTATCAAAGACGGCATTATACCGGCCGAATTCATTTATTCGTCCAAGGGATACCTTCCGGAGTGTGAAGGTGTGTCGCCCATCCACGACATTTATTCGCACATATCGGGTATCGACCTGGTGCAGGCAAAAGACAACCGCTGGTTTGTGTTGGAAGACAACCTCCGCATTCCTTCCGGCGCGTCTTATCCGATGATAGCCCGTACCATCACGCGGAAAGTATCACCGCTCACTTTTCAGGAGAATGCGGTGGCCGACAACCGCGATTACAGCAGTCTGCTGAAGGAGATGATGGACTATATGAACGACGGACGGGGCATTTCGGTCATCCTGACTCCCGGACGCTATAATTCGGCCTTCTTTGAACATTCGTATCTGGCCGAGAAAACAGGAGCCACCTTGGCTTTCCCGGGAGATTTGGTGGTAGAGAACGACATTGTCTACTACATGGGACTGTACAAAGAAAGACAGCAGGTGGGGTGCATCTATCGCCGTATCAGCGACGAATACCTTGACCCGCTGACCTTCAATTCGGACTCCCTGATAGGTATTCCTCATCTCATGCAGGCCTACCGGAAAGGCAATGTGGCGGTGGTCAATGCCCTGGGCAATGGAGTGGCCGACGATAAAGGTATCTACTATTTCGTGCCTAAGATGATTACGTATTACCTGAACGAGAAACCGATTCTGCAGAATGCGCCGACCTATCTTCCGTATTACAAGGAGGATTATCAGTATATTCTGGACAATATCGCAAAGCTGGTCATCAAGGATGTGAGCGAAGCCGGAGGATACGGAGTGGTATTTGGCCGCGAGCTTTCTCCCGAGAAACTGGCGGAACTGAAGCAGCTGATTATCGATGAGCCTCGCCGCTGGATTGCACAGGAAGTAATCGACTTCAAGGACCTGGAGATTCAGGAAGGCGACGAGCGGGTGGAACGGAAAGCCGACTTACGGGCTTTCGTCATTTCCGGCGAACAGACCCGGGTATGGAAAAGCGGACTGACCCGTTTTTCACGCAACCCGAACTCCTTTGTGGTCAACTCTTCCCAAGGAGGAGGATTCAAGGATACGTGGGTAATGGAAGAATAAACAGATTCAAAAAACAAATACAACTACAATATGATTACATGCAATACAATTTCAGCCATTAAGGCCAACCGCCTGTACTGGCTTGGACGATATACAGAGAGAGTCTACATCAGCCTTCACCTGCTGCGCCGTTACTACGACAAGATGATTGACGGCAAGCCGAAGGAATACGAGGAATATTATCAGAAACTGGATACCAGCAACCCTTATCCCGACAAGGAAAGTTTCCGGATAGGCTATATGTACGATGACAAGAATCCCTGTTCCCTGATTTCGGGACTGACTGCCGCCAATGATAACGCCATTGTCCTTCGCGAGGAGATTATGAGTGAAACTCTTTCGTACATTGAACTTTCGTTGTCGTATATCCGGAAGTCGGCCGAAAAAAAGGATGACAACATCACCGACCTTCAGCCGATTACCGACTACTTGCTTGCCTTCTGGGGCTCGATTGACGAACGGGTGTTCGATGAACGGGTACGCAACTTCCTGCGGATTGGCAAGCTCGTGGAGAACATGGACATGCACATCCGGTTCGACTATCCTTTCTATCGCATAGAAGAGGCATACGAGTCCTTGAAACTTTGTGCGGAGACCGAGGAAGGCATCTTCGACCCGATGATACTGGAACACCTGGACGAACTGCTAAGGGAAGATGTGTACGACTGTTCCAACCTGGGATACAAATCAATCGTACTTAAATATATCAACCATCTTGTCTTGTTGTAAGAATATAATGTAAGGAAACCATGATTGTAAAGAAATATCTATATAATTATCAGACCATCATCCACTTCAGCTCGCCGGTCACCAACCATTTCTTCAGCCTGAGGTGTATGCCTTGCGTCAATGCGTGTCAGCAGGTGGTGAAACGCGACATGTTTCTCCATCCGTCTGACTACTTGATTTATGGAGCCGATGCCTGGGGAAATCCGTTGCAATACGGTAGCCGGGCCGAGGCGCACGATGCGTTTATCTTTGTCAGCAGCGGGGAAGCGAAGCTCAGCCCGTACTGCATTCCAGAACTCACGCCGGGGAATGTGTTCCGGGTGGAATCGGCCCTGACCGGAGTATCCGACTCCCTGAAAGCCTTCCTGGCAGAAGCAGGACCGAACAAAGATGATGCGCTGGATTGTGCCCTGCGGCTTTCGGAAAAGATTCACGACTACATGTGCTATGCTCCGGGCACTACGCAAATCAATACGACCGCCATGGAGGCCTTCCAGCAACGGAAAGGCGTGTGTCAGGATTATGCCCATATCCTGATTGCGCTATGCCGCGCCTGTGGCATACCTGCCCGCTATGTGAACGGCTTCATGCAGGGCACGGGAGTGACCCATGCCTGGGTGGAAGTGCTCGTAAACAATGAGTGGAGAGGAATAGACCCGACAAACAACCAATTGATAGAATACGGATACATTAAACTGGCGCATGGGCGCGATGCCCTGGACTGCCGGGTCAACCGTGGCGTGTATACCGGTCACCCCACGGAACAGACCGAAATCCGAGTAATTGTAGAAGAATTATGATAAAAACAGTGGTATCTACCGCCCTTCCTGTGGACGAGCGGTTATTGATAAAGAAAAATGTCATCTGCCATGGAAACTCAAGCAAACGTATCTGCATCGTGTCGGGTACGCACGGTGACGAACTGGAAGGCCAGTATGTCTGTTTCCGGCTCAATCAAATCGTACAACAAAATCTGGAGAAACTGAACGGCACCGTGGAGATTTATCCGGCACTGAATCCGTTGGGCATCGACTCCATCACCCGGGGCATCCCGGGCTTCGATCTGGACATGAACCGCATTTTCCCCGGCAATCCGGACGGAACCATGACCGAACAGGTGGCCTATACCCTCCTGCGCGACTTGCAGGGAGCGGATATGGTGATCGACATCCATTCCAGCAACATCTTCTTGCGGGAAATTCCGCAGGTACGCATCAACGAACATACGACGGAAAGACTGGTGCCTTATGCCAAGCTGCTCGACGTGGATTTCATCTGGGTGCATGAAGCCGCCACGGTGCTGGAAGCTACCTTGGCCCATTCACTGAACAGCCTGGATACTCCCACCTTGGTGGTAGAGATGGGAGTGGGCATGCGCATCAACCACGGATATGGCAACCGGCTGGTAAACGGCATCCTGAACCTGATGCATGCCATGGGCATCTGGGCCGAAGCTCCCGAAACCATATCCGTACCCACTCCGGTCGTCTCCGCAGGCAACCGGGTGAGCTTCCTCAATGCGAATGCTTCCGGTGTTTTCCTTACCGAAATCAAGAACAACATGATTGTAGAAGAAGGAGAGAAGATAGGCGAGATTGTCAGCCCGCTCACTGGAGAGGTTTTCCAGACTGTGGAAGCACCTACCCGGGGACTGCTTTTTACCCTCCGCGCGTACCCCATCGTCTATCAGGGATCCCTCCTGGCACGTATTCATCAATTTTAAGCAACCGATATGAAAAATGAAATAATCTTCCGCATGGAATCTCCTTTCCGCGACACGTTCCGCATCCAAGGATTTCGTTTCGGAGAAGGAGAGAAGAGCCTTGCGCTGGTAGGCGCCATGCGTGGCAACGAGATACAGCAACAATACATCTGCTCACAGGTCATAAACCGGTTGGCCACACTGGAGAAAGAAGGCCGGCTGGTGCCCGGGCATGAAATTTTGGTCGTTCCTTCGGCCAATCCTTTCTCCATGAACATCGAGAAGCGCTTCTGGGCCATGGACAACACCGATATCAACCGGATGTTCCCGGGCTATGACCATGGAGAAACTACCCAGCGTATCGCAGCCGCTCTTTTCGAGGCCATCCAAGGATATACCTACGGCATCCAGTTGGCCAGTTTTTACGTTCCGGGCGATTTTGTACCGCATGTGCGGATTACCCGGACTGGTTATGAGGACACGGCCACGGCGGCCCTCTTCGGCCTCCCGTTTGTCTGCCTCTACAAACCGCTGCCTTTCGACACCACCTTGCTCAACTATAATTGGCAAATCTGGAACACCAAAGCATTCTCCCTTTACAGTGGAGGAAACGATACCGTGGAAGGAAAAGACGTGGCCGACTGTGTGCATACGATTTTCCGCTTTATGCATCGCACGGGACTGATAAATTATACCGACCACAGCAGCCCGGACTACAATTCACGCCAACTGAATGAAGAAGAACTGGTACCGGTCAGAACCCCCGTTTCAGGTATCCTGTACAAGATGAAACACGCTTGCGATGTAGTGAAGAAAGGAGAAGTGATGGCTTCTGTCATCGACCCTTACTACGGCCATGTCCTGATGGAGATTCAGGCTCCGACCAACGGAATTGTCTTTTTTGCCCATAACAAGTCGCTGGTGCTGCAGAATACTATAGTGTATAAGATTGTTATTCAGCCAAAGAAAGAGTGAGCGTGATGTTCCCCATTCCGCCCAGCAGGTCCAGCATCTCTTCACGGGTAGAGACTCCGTCTACTTTGGCCAAAGGAGTATATGCCCACGAGTTCGAGCCATAAAATATGACAATGGAACTTCCTTGGTAGAGCATGATATCGCCCGGCACCGTGGTGGTCTGTCGGTCTGTCCGTGGCAGTGAGAAGCCCAGTGAACCGACTTTCTCCATGTTTCCGTAATCATCCAAGCGAACCTCCAAGGCCCCTTGTACCAGTCTCTCCTTGAGAGCCTCTGTAGCCGAATTATCGGCAAGCGTAGCGGTAAAAGAGCGGTCGTTGACCGTCAGCGTCAATGTATTGTTTTCCATAAGTGCGTCGTCATTATCAGGGTTTCCAAGATTCTCATTCTCTTCACTATTTTCAGATTCTCCAGAGGAATCTTCCGATTGCCCGGAAAGGTTCTCTTCAGGAACAGACGGTGTATCGTCTGAAGGATTACAGGCCGGCAAGACCATGCAGGCAAAAAACAAAAAAGGGAATAACAACACTCTTTTCATAAGTCTATATGTATATAAAAAGAACAAAGGTAGGAGAGTGAAAGCCCACCGGCTTCCCGCCGACGGCAGGCAACCGGTGATGCTGGATAGATTATTGCAATTTACCATATTCTTCGTCGGAAACCGGCTCCAGCCATTCGTTCGACGTGTTTTCGCCCGGTACCTCAAAGGCCAGATGTGCGAACCAACTGTCGGCAGCCGCCCCGTGCCAGTGCTTGACTCCTGCCGGAATATGAATCACCGTGCCCGGCAGAATCTGTACGGCCGGCTTGCCCTCTTCCTGATACGAGCCGCGTCCGGCCACGCCAATCAGCATCTGTCCGCCGCCCTTGGTAGCCCGGTGGATGTGCCAGTTGTTGCGACATCCCGGTTCGAAAGTCACGTTGGCCATAGGCACCTGTTCCTTGGACACTGGAGCCAGGTAACTGTTTCCGATAAAATACTTCGCATACGCCGTGTTGGGTTCTCCGATAGGGAAAATCATCTCACGCTGGAAGGCTGCCTTGGCATCGTCTCCAGTGGTGTCTTCCGCCCACACTTCCTTGGCCAGACGGAAAGCGGCCCATGCCTTCGGCCATCCGGCATAGAAGGATATATGTGTAATGATTTCTGCGATTTCCGTACGGGTGATACCGTTCTGCTTCGCCGTCTGCAGGTGGTAAGTCAGCGAACTGTCGGTGATGCCCTGGCTGATGAGTGAGGTGATGGTTACCAGGCTGCGGTCGCGCAGCCCGAGTTTGTCGGTCCGGCTCCACACCTCCCCGAAAAGTACGTCGTCGTTCAATTCCGCGAATTTAGGAGCAAATTCTCCCAGCTGGTCGCGTCCAGCCGTCTGTTTGATAGTTTCCTGTGCCATAATCGTTGTACTGTTTATTACCCATGCGGCAAGCGCAAGGACTATTTGTATTTTCATAATGGTATGAGTTATTGGTTTGTCTTCTTTCTCAATGGCAAAGTTAACCGATTTATATAGGGAGAATGTATACCATTTACAGATGTTTATACCCGAATTGTGGAAAGTGTTTTCTATATAGCCGTTATTTTTTATTGACAATTTCTTTGAAAGGAAGCCCGCCATCGATGCCAATTTTATCAATGACGGGAAACTGGCTATTTTCTGATTTTGCACGCTATAGACATAAATTTATTATGTATTTCAGCTAATGCTTGTCGTTCCTTTCATAAATGTAGCCGTAAACTCTTTGCATTTTCGCATATCTTGTCTAGACGAAGCGATAGAGTAAGTATTGTATTTCTCAAATATATCCAATCCGCGTCCAAGCATGATTGTCCATCCTGTGTCAGTCTTGATGCATCTATCATGAAAATCTCTGAATTTGTACTCAAACTCAATGCCGTACGATGCCAGGTCATCTTTGATATCGTCAAACTTGTCTATCAACTCAGGAATTTTTTCTTCCTCTTCATTAGTGATAAGATTGAGTTTCAAATCATCTACCGGACGAGTATTAATGAGCATTAAAGCAAATTCCATAAAATTCTTAATTTGCCATGAAGTGCGTATATAGGGATCTTCCACAGTGATACTATTTGCTCCTGCCATATAAGGAGCAAACAATTTCTCGTAACTCACACCGGTTTGTCCCATTCTAAAGGTCATGCTCTTTTCTTGCAGAATATGGATACGGGGACGCTTTGCAATTTGACAGCTCGACTTTCTTTCTTCCTCTACGGAGCATGTTTCTGTATTTTCTTCATTCAAAGGCTGAGCCTCTGCATCGGTTAGCTTCCCAGTCGCTGTACTTATCGTTGAGTTTATTGGAATTATAAGAGGATTGCTTACTTTTTCCAATGTCTCAACATTCATTTCTATACCTGTTTTTAGATTGATATATTTGAATTTGGCTGGTTCGGCATTGAAAGTTTCGTCAATTACATATAATTGATCCTTTACACGTTTACGACCTTCAGCAGCAAAATCAACCAATTCGTACGCTTCCGCATCAGTCATCTTTCCATCAGGATAAAGCAACTTCATCATTCCGGAAAATGTCTTGCGGATGGCCAGATGGTCACGCTCCGAAAGAGAACCGTCGAATTTGGCATAGTCTTTCAAAACTGCCGTACGGTCATCATTGCGCAGGGCATGGAGTACCGCAGCAATGTAATCAGTAATAAGTCCGTAACCTTTGGAGAAGCTGTCTTTTTTCAACATTCTAATCTCCCATCCGGGATTATACAGATGGATTCGGTCAAGAAAAGCACCTTTGATGAAAGAGGTAGGTATGGATTCAAACAGATGCGTATTCTTCAACATAAAGGGAACAGTATGCTTTGTATTTCCTACAAACACCATCGAGGCACTGGCTTCATGCGTCCCCTTGCCACGATTAAACGATTTATTAGCCAGATAATTCTGCATCGTATCAATGAGCACGGCATCCACGTTACGTCCTTTCTGTTGCTCAAATTCATCCCATGCCACTACATCCCAATAGCCTACAAGACCCAGAATTTCTTTGTTTCCCTGCATTTTGACAAAAAGACGTGCACTGGTCACATCTCCACCCGATACGAGTACACCATAAGGTGACAACTCCTGGAATACATGCGATTTACCAGTTCCTTTAGGGCCAAGCTCTACAAAGTTGAAGTTATTCTCCACATGGGGGAGAAGGCGGGCAAGCGTGATGAATTTTTCCCGTCGGTTCATGGAGTCCGGATTTAACCCTACCGTATGCATGAGCAAATCCATCCATTCCTCTGTGGTAAAGTTCTTGCGCTGGTCAATATACTCTTGCAAATCGATATTTGAAATCTGTATAGGTTTCAGAGTCTGAATTTCCCATCTCACCTTTACATCTTCTCCACTGACATAACCAATAGTGACGATGCACCATACTCCGTTACCACTCAGTAGTTTTGGATTCTTGCGCACATAGTCTGTTCCGATAGGTACTCCCGTCAATCCTAGGTTGGCAAAAGTAGCCTGATATTCATCGTTTCTTTCGTTAAGCACCACCGTCACTTTATCAATGATACGATGCTTGCCATGCTCACGGATAAGTCCTTTTACAGACTCTGCTTCAGCCCGATGTACGTAATTGTTTTTGATGACATCCTTTACTTTCTCCAGTCCCTCGTTAATGATTTCTTCGTCATCACTGGCACAATACTGGCCAAGCAAGTATTCCAGTACGTAAGTCGGTACAGGAAGTCCTCCCTTAACCAAAAAAGCCAGATCTTTTCTTACCACCTTACCAATAAAGGCATTTAATACTTTCTGCTGTGAGTCCATATCTTATGCTCCTAAAAATCTTGTTCAATCATTGTATTATTCTTCACTGTCTCACGAATAAGCGGATTTAACCGGTCATCTGCATCATAAATACGAAGCTGCAACATACTTGCGCTGACCGATTTTTGCAAATTGAGCGTAACTTCATACACCCGGTTATTCAGGTTCGTTGCATCCGTACTGTTCAAGGTCAGTTCCTTTTCCTGAGTCACAGGATCGTCACCGTTATAAATGCAGCATACCACCTTGCGTTCCATCACGGTCATACTCACGGCTTCCGATTGTATAAGTTGGAATTTCAACCGACTGCTGACCATATTCAGGTTATGATTCATTAAAGAGATACCCACCTTTTCAGTCTTGTTTATCCGCTTCTGCTGACTCCTGATTACCGGTATAATCATCTCCTGAAGGGATGCACCGCCATGGGCAAAGTTGTAGCCTCCCGAAGCCGCCAGTCGGTTGGTGCCGACTGGTACGCCTATCCAAAGTGGCATCTGACATTTTATGGCAGATACTCTTTCAAGAGGGAATTTGATGATTCCTTCCACATATTCATCGCTGTCTGTGAGATAATACCTCGTTTTTTTCTCTGCTGATGCATCAGTGATATTGTGCTTGTCCTTATCCTCAAATTTCATGTCATTGTACAGAAAGCCATGATCGGCAGTCAACACTACATTGGTCACATTCCAAGTAGCATGCAGACGTTTGATTAATACAGACAACTGGTCTATGGCCTTGCGGCAAGCACTGATTACCTCAAACGGGCTTTGAGAATGGCTTGCTTCATCAATCGTATCATGGAAGATATATACTAAAGGCCTTTTGAACAGTTCCCGCGTTGAAATCTGGTCACCATTCATCACATCTTCATAACGTACACACACTCCTCCTTCACGATATTTATCCAAATGAGCTGTCCGTTGTTCTGTAGTTGCCAATACGGCTCCGTCCACTGCCATATCCGTACCAATCAGTTCCAAAGAGTGATGCGGTAGGAGGGAGAGCTTGCAGCACTTTGTTTCCGTGGGCAACATGGCCTGATAGGCCTCGATTGAAGCCATATTTTTTTCCTTGGCCAGTCTCTGCATCAATTCCATAGCCACTTCGTATCTCAGGGCATCACTGATAATGATTACCTGTTTCACATTCAAATCAGACTCGTTAGCATAAAAATCCTCCTGATGCTTCAATCCCGTTTCCGTAAACCAAGCCCCTTTTTCTTCCACGCAGGTCAGCCATTCCAGATTAAGAAGGTTGGCAACCTTCGCATATTCCTGGTCTAATTGTCTTTTGGCCACATTCAATACAAGCTCGATAGGATTCTCTTTGGTTATCAGTTCATGATAAGCTTCGAGTGTCTTTCTGTAGGACATATCTACCAGATAGAACTCTGTAATATATTTATTTACGTATTCCTTCGTATTGTTAAGTTTAAGTGTCCCCAGTCCACGCACCTGCATATAAAACAGGGCCGACTGTTCAATAAACCGGATAATGATTTGAATATGACTGTCAGCGGGCAGTTTCAGGGATAATTCACGCATACGGTCGTTCACATCTTCCGGATCAGCCATCAATTTCTTTTCAACTATTTCCTGCAGAATCGGCCAGCAAAGAGCTTCTGTATAATAAAAGTAGTTTGCATCAATGCCATAGATATTAATGATTTCCTCTTCTTTAATATCTGAAGCCAAAATTCTCATGGATTGGATGAACTTCTCACTAAGCAGACGATCGTGCGTGCCCCATTCATAAATCTTGTTTATCTGGTCAAGAACTGCAGAGCTGCTGATTTTATATTGTTTGTATGAATCCCCCGGCACTACATCCAACAGTTGTGTAATGCAATTGTATTTCAAACATTCGGCAACGCTTTTCATCTTTTGAGAAGCATTCAGGTTATAGCTTACCCCAAAGAGTTTCATCAGTTTGTCATTAGCTGTCTTGCTGGCATCCAAGTTCCTTGAAAGCCTATGCCAGAAGTCCGTACGTTTTTTCTCCTCCCAAGTAGCATCAAGGATAATCATCTTTACAATGATTGTTTCCCAGTCCAAAAGTTTCTTGTCGCCAAGGTAATTGGAGATGAAAGCCCGGCAAACAAGGTCTTCGCTGAAAGTAGCGGAATCGATATGCCCATTGAGGATATTTTGGATTCTAGAGGACATGATTTCCGCAATGTTCTTCTTGATAAAACCACGGAACCGCTCCGGCAGGTTATACTGCTGCATAAATGAAGCATAGTCATCTTCCTTGTATTCCATGTTGGCTTTAAGCATATCGAGCAATGGAAACTGTAGCTGCTGTTCTTCTGAATGTGGATAGGTTCCCACAGGAAAGAGCAGCACGACGCGTTTGTCCTTCCAAGTATTCTCTATGGCATATTTTGTATTGAACCAGGCGCCGTCGAACACTTTATAGACGTATCCGTCAGACCAATCTTTTACGTCTTCAAGCTCTGTCTGGATAATGCCCATCTTGTCGAAGATAAAGAGCACATGTAGTTGAGGGTTGCGCTCAAAGTAACTGTATATTCTGTCTTGTATCATAAATTTCTTTTTTTAAAGCAGCCCGACGAGGTAATTTAAGCTCTCTTTATTTAAGGTATTTACTTTTATATATTCTTTCAATTTATTTCTATAAATCTCATTTTTAAAAAAATCTGCTCTGTTTTCAAGTTTTAAAATCCAGTCAATTTCAACTTTTTCGGGTGATGAATAATTGTCTGGGGAAAGAAAAAACTGCATACAATCATTATTTTGAGCGAAATCATCAATTATTACATTCAAATCTTGGAAATTATTATCTTTTCTAATTTTAGACAATAAGTAGCAATGACTTTCATTTATGCTTTTTTTCTCTATTTCAAGTAATTCTTTAAATTTTTCAATTGAATATTCGATAATATTGTTACTGTAAATGAAATATATATAATCATAAAAGCTATTAATCATTTTTAGGCAACAGTCTAATACATTAATTTTTTCTTTTTCTTGAACTATTGGATATATTAATGACAGCGCTTTGATTTTATCTTGATTATTTATCAGTTCATTCATACGAATGTCGGTGAAAATTTGGCCTTGTTTTTTTAGATATTCAACTAGTATGTAAATACTACGAAAGTATTCATTTATATTAGCTGAATGATATAATATTGATTCTAGTAGCTTCAAAGCCTCTTCTTTACATGGCGTAAATTGATTAACAATACATTCTATACTGTTAGAACTTATTTGTTGTTCGTATTTCCAATATTTTATAACTGCTTGATATAATAAATTAATATCAACATTTAATTTCTGAGACTTCGATATAATTAACATGAGATTACTCAATGGAATATAGAACCGAGATTCATCTTTGTATAAGAATTGTCCATTATCTGTAAGTCCTTTTAGACATAAGTTAATATACGTTAGGCCGGATTCTGAGATTTTTAGATTAAATATTTCATAGTTCTTGAAAAGATTTTGCAGTTTCTTATTATCCATATCAAATACTAACATTTCAAGCATGAAATCATTTAGCTCATTAATCTTCGTAGACTTAATTTTTTTCCCTAAAAATTCTGTTTGAGGAGTTAAAAAACTGTTCAATATGCCTGATGCAGTATTATTGCAAATTGATTTATAGTAGCCATTATTATCGCATATAATATAGTTTGCCCATGAGAATACGCTTTCACGTTGATACAAAGACATTAGAACCGTAATATTATTGTTGATTGACCAACCACCTCTTTCTGCAGATTTTCTTTGTTTAAGAATTTCTCCTTTTAATTGTTCCGTTCTTACATTGTGTTTACCAAAGTCTCTATAAGAAATTAAGTCCTGAAATATGTTTTTTATCTCTATATCCAATGGTAGCTTACGCAATATATCATCTAAGTCCGATTCTTCCGCAAGCTTTAATTCTTTATTTATATCTATAGTTTCATCCCATATTTTTTGAAACGCGACATGCCCCTTAATTGACCACATATTATATCTGCATATAAAATATAGAATGTATTTTTTTCTTTGCCAATACTGTGATAATAGCTCCCTATACATTCTATAAGCTTCCCAATAATCCCCCAACTGGTATAGTGTAAAAGGGAGTTCTAAGTCATTTAGCGTATATTGAATATCCTTTTCTCGTAATAACTTTAAACTTTTACAAGCATCAGTAGATGAAAAATGATGTAAATAATAAAGAGTTATCTTGGGGAAATAATGATTTGCATTCTTTATAAATTTACTATCTATGATTTTGATTCCATCAATCTCATACAAATAATTATAACATGCAAACTTTAATAACGGTTTCAGTTGAATTTTAGGATGTGAAATCAAATATTGCCGCTTCCCTTGGTTTGTTTTAACCTGTTTGGCTAGTTCCTTAAAATCCGATAAACCAGTTTGCAAACCACATGAATGAGTATTCCAAAACATTCTTTCACTTCTATCTTGAGGGAAAAAATATCTTAATCCATCTCCAAAAGAGCGTAATTCTTGGCTGTAGGACATAACTCGATCATAAAGATATGCAGATAAGTCTTGTTTAGGAATTTTGCTATAATTGTTGATGGAATATAGAATCTTATCTGTTAACCGACCTATTCCATTTAAATCATCTGGATTATATTCTTTACCATTAATTACATCAATTTCTTTCTCGCTGAAATAAAGTATATTGATTCCTTTTTTCTCAAAATATTGTTTTGTCACAAAATCCGGTTCCTCGCATGATAACAGGTAGGCTCTTTGCATATTCTCTGACAAAATATTTTGCAACTCATTTAATATCATTTTTAAATTTAAATCAGCGAAAGAGAAGCCAACAAATAGCACGAGTTTACTTGCAAATATAGATTGTACAAAAGCACGTATAAGCGGAAAATTCTTTGGATAATTATAATAATCCGTTTCGGTAAGAACTATATTATCGGTTATATAATCTCCATGCATTTTAACAAGAACATTTGGATATGCAATTTGTGGAATATCCTTATCTTCTCTTACAATATCATATTGCGTAAATTGATTAATAAGCTCTTGTTCTATTAAATCATCGTAGTTTGTAGTTATTATATGGCATGGATTTAGCAACAAAATACTTTTATGTAATCTATTAGGTACAGCTTTATTATAAAGTAATACCTCTTTTACTTTATCCATATACTCTTTATGCCCCCGTGAATCTTTGTACAACTGGGCTACTTTTAGAGCATCCATTTCATTTGTCAACTTTTCAGGAAGTTCAGCCTTCATTGATTCTATAAGTTCATTCCAAGTCGGAATACCCGAATTTCTAGAAACTCCGGCACCTACAAATATCGCTAGTCGATTTTCCCGACTTGCTTTTTGTATATGTAAAAGATGAGATATTTGTTGCTTATCCATAATATACTTTTTTATTTGAGTTTTGCTAATATATCCCCGAACTTGGCATAATTGACTACCACACCATCATCAAGGTCGAAGCTGATGGCTTGTTCGGCCACTACCTGCAAACGTTCGTGATACTCACGGCACTCATCGAGTTGCTTCTGAAGTGTTTGAAGTTGCTTGCTTTCTTTGGTAGTCAGTTCTGCCCGGCGCATATCGAGTTTTTTAATCTCCTGCTCCAAGTGTTCTATGAAAGGGAGGAGGTATTTGGCTCGGATACGTTCCACTGTATAGGCATTCATGCGATGCATATAAGCTATTACCTGGAAGGTACCTTTCTTGGATGCGAACAGCCAGTAAATCGGACGGTTCTGATACATCTTTTTATGGTCTTTCCAGAAGTCCTTCACGAAATATTGTTCCAATGTTTTACCCAAGCATTGCTCCATGTAGTTCAGATTCTCTACTTGCGTTTCTTCTCCAAATGCGATGCGAACAAAGTCTGCCATACGCAGAGGGGCATTGTCACTGAAACCACAGTCACTGTTCATCAAAGGCAGGATGCCGTCATCATCTATGTCATACTTCCTGCCGTGATAAGAGTAGGGGGCAATCTCTTCTTCGGTCGGTTCTGGATGTGCGATATGTAATCCCGGTTTGTCCAAACGGTAACGTCCCATCATGCATCCCACGGCATAACTGATGAGCTGTTTGATAATAACATCATCGTTCCACTTCATCACCTTAGGCACATCTTCACCTTCCTCAGATGGTACAAAGGAGATTTCACCCTGTTGTAGAATGGTGATTTCATCAATCGGTACGTCGGGTGTCAGTTCATCTTGCAGACCGTATATTTCGATAAACTGGCGGTTGAGTTCTTCTTCGTTCTCATGCAGTTGGCTGAACATTTGCTCCCACTTTTTCTTGTATTGTTCCACGAGCCATTTCAGACTATCAGGCTTTGGAGTAGCTAAATCAATGTAGATGTATTCACCTATTTCATTATTTTGTTGTTCAATTTTTTTGTTGATATGGGTGTTCTCATTTATAGTCAAAAGGGGATTGGTCTCAAAGTCCCATGAGCTCTCGTGGGAATTCCAATCAGATTTGGAAATATAAATATTTTGCTTTACAACTTTATCTATATTGCTAATAGGTAAATATGGTATATTTCCAACAGAACCACTAAAAAGATTTATAGTTGGATTTATTATATTTGAGAATATACTAATCAGTTTAGTATTTACGTATCCTAAAGTTTCTACGATATTTCTTGTATAAATATTACACGCTGCATGATCAAAAATAAATCCTTTGGGATAATATCGGAAAGCAATGCCAATATTAGAAGAAACAGAACTCCAAGAGATTGCTTCAAGATAATAATATTTAGGATTTCTAATTACTGAACGTTGTTTGCCTTTTTCATCGTAAAAGTTTTTTATCTCATATCCATCATTTTCCCAATTAATAATATAGTCTTGATTACCATACCACTTTCTAAATCCTCCGCCTTTGTTACATGGGAACCATTTTAATCCGGATTGAGCCGCTGACGCGGCATTTTCAAAGCCGAAGCCTATACGGCTTCGGCTAACCTCGAACCAAAGGCGGAGAAATCTCGCATTGTCAGCAGTTGCCAGCCCCTGTGTTGGGCTGCAAACTGCTGACAATGCGAGATTTGACGTGTATATTTTTATAATATTGGCTGAAGCCCAATATCCAATCGGACATCCCGGAATTTTCTCGAAGTTGGATTGAGAAACATTGGGGTAATATATCTTGGCTCCATTCTCAGAATAGACAATATCTTCCACATCCTTTGTGTAGCCTTTGAAATAATATCGGAAATCAGGATTAGCCAAAGTCTTTTCAAAGAGAAGTTTCAAGTGTTTTTGGTCAAACTCTTGGAATGTACGCTCTACAAGGCGGAAATATGTTCCACAAGCTTCTGGGTCCTTCGTGTTGGATATAACAGCAGAAGAAGCTCCAAAGTCAGCCCCAAAGACACCACGGCTTAAATGTAACAATGAATCTATTGTTTGATTTTCTATAATATTTCTTCTCAGTGATTCAAAATTACTTAAAAACATCCATGATGGAGGTATAATGAAGGCATATCTCCCATAAATGGATGAACGTTGCCCCATCATCTCAACAAAGACTGTAGCAAGGTCTCCCTTGCTATCCTTATATGCTTCTTTCACATATTTACTCAACACCTCATTCATGTTTCCTCCACCCATATAAGGCGGATTCATCACCAATGCATGATACTTTTCCGTTAAGGCCAGAATCAGTTCAAATGCAGGAAGTTGGGCACGAATGGCCTCCGGTATAAAGTCCTGATTGTGCCAATATTCTACCGTCTGTTTTACCAGCAATCGGGTACTATCGCTAAGTTCAAATTTCATGATAGAGCCCAACGAATCCGCATGCTGCATCAAGTCGAAGCAAGCGATGAGTTCATTGACGTGAATCTGATTTTCCTGCCCCAAAAAGAAATGAGGAAGGAATTCTCTGACCAGACCATTCTTTTCTTCATCCCAAGGTTTCGGCATGGCCAATACATGAGGCAAGCAATGAGCGTCGGCAAATGAAGCATCCTTCTGGCAAGCTTTCAGCAAGAGGGCAAAAGTGGCTAATTGCTTGGCACGATTGTCAATGTCTACTCCGGTCAAGTTATGCTGAAAGATATTCTCTATGGCTTCCCCACGGCCATAGCCTTCAGCAATATAAAGATCGTAGAGCAAATCAAAACACTCGTTCAGAATATGGCCTGAGCCACAGGCTAAATCGGCTACTTTCAGGTCTGTCAGTTCTTCGTATCTTAAGATGTTTTCTGCCGGAGTCTTTTCAGAAGGTTCCACCAGATATTGCCACTTCTTCTGTAGCGCGGTTTCGTATGGATTGTTGTCGAGGTAGATACGGCCCACTGTATTCTGCACCATATATTTCACAATCCAGTTGGGGGTGAATATCTGCGTAGCGGCAGGAATCTCGTCTGCCTCAAACTTACCTTTCTTGGCAAATACTTCGTCCTTACGTTCCGAAATATAGAACTGGTAGAGCCAGCCTATCAGTTCCGGTGATTGAAAATCCTCATCGGTTACAAATTCCGTATGGTTGAGCATGTCTACAAAGCCGCCTTCTGTCAAAATATTGTTCGGCAGAAGCAGCTCAGTATAGTCGGCCATAGAGCCGAAACACTGGTTGATGATGGGATTGTCATGACACCATGCGGTTATGAGCAGGGCAAACTGTTCGGTTACTTTCGTATCATCGTCAAGTAACTCTATTACGCGCTGACGAAGATCTTCTTTCATCAGAGGAAGGTGGCCTTGGCGGGCTTGGTCCACAATAACCGGTGTACGTGCGGCATCGGCATACTGGAGTACAGGAGAACAGAGATTGTTCTTCTGCAAGATGCGGATGGCACACAGTCGGTTGAACCAGGTATAGGCAGCTTCTTCATACACTTCATTGATGCCTTTCTGCTGTACACGATTGAAGAGAGACATCCACTGATGATAGAATCCCTCTGTATAAAATTGTCCGTTCCAAAGTGTACCGCCCTGCATAAGTTGCGGTCGGTGTTCTTCGGCCACATTCCCTTTCCGGTCGAAACCAAGTGTCATAATCTTGGCAGCGATGCCGGTTTTCAATATGTTACGTGCTTCGGTGGCGAAGCGTTTAATCTTATTGGTGTCCATATATCTTTCGTTATCTTTTTGAGCTAATTATCCCAAATAGCTTTCAAGTCATTCTGTAACATTTCAATTTCATCATATCCTGTGGTATGCAATCCTTTATCAAGAATGTCTGTCCTGAAAGCAATGCCCGTTCCTTTGCACAGCAGGGTCCCGATGTGCAGTATCAGCTTATACAGTTGGTGACCTTGAATGTGCAAGTAGGCATTTTCCGGAGTTAAAATTCCATTTGGATTGGCCGGTTCTTCTGTCAGTCCACCTGTTGCGGCTTCAAACAGGGACTGAACGGTTTTCAGATATGCTTTGCCGTTATCTGCTAAATCAGCACGTTTAGGTTGCAGAGGAATACAGGCATTGAATTTCGATACATTCCACAACTGATTGAGACGGCTGTCTGCCCCGTACCGAATCAGATACAACAACGGCTTATAAACGATTCTCGAAAACGACGTAAGAAAAGCCTGCATGTCAAAATCAGTTTCTGGTTGTATCAGCTTCATGCGTTCATTGAGATGAGAGGCTTCGCATAAGTGATTCTCCCACGAATAGGCATAGGTCTGAGCAATGAAATTCTTTGCTGAAAGTTCAGTCTCACCTCTTAACAAACGCAAATCACTGTCTATGCAGATAAAGAAACGCGCAGTAAGGTAAGGTTTGAATTTCAGGCATTGCTCACATCCGCGGGTGTCTTTACCGTCATCACTTTTGCTGAAATACAGGTAGCGGTAACGTCCCGGCTTAATGGTTTGAAGTTGATAGTCCCAAAATGTCTCATCTTCCTCGTCTTCCAGATGTATCACGGCTTGATAACGTCCTGTCAGGGCAAGATTCCGATAAAGCTTGGCTTGTTTCTCTATCCAATTGATTCCTTCCATACGCCGTGTTACTTTGTGATTTGTTCCATATACCAGACTTTATCTCCCCATCCATCTCCGAACAGGGCAGGGGAATGAGTCGTAATGAAAAACTGAGCGTTGGGATTGAAACGAACCAACAGGTTGATGAGTTCAAACTGCCAGTCTATATCCAGTGAGTTTTCCGGCTCGTCTATCAGAACGATAGATTCACGTTTGCCCAATAAAAATACACGGAGCAGAATCAGCAGTACTTGCATCTCTCCGGAAGAAAGTGCTCCTACGGGTAACGTGCCGTTATCAGTGATCACAGAAAATTTGCTTCCCTCTATCTCTATCCGTTTGCGGGTTAAAGCGAACAAGCCGTTGACTGTTTTCTGGAAATCAGCAATCTGTGCTTTTAATTCTTCTTGTTTCTCAACAGAACTGTCTATCATGGACATACGAAGACTCATCAGCGAAGGACCGGTTTTCATGTCATAGATGAAATACTCCAGATTTTGCGCTAATGCCGTAGTTGTCTTCCGCTTATCCCGCATGGCAATATTATCAATGGAAGGCAGATAAACAATGTCTTCACTTTGTTTATGGTTATCCGCCACCAGTGACTCATAGAGGTTTTTCAGAAACGTGGTTTTCCCACTTCCATTTACCCCCATTATAATGTTGACATCGGGATGGGCCGGGAACTGGACCTTCTGTTTATTCCAAAGGTCGATATTTACTTCCGATATTCTTGACAGTGACATATATTCTAGGTTTTAGGATTGCTGTTATTTGATAATCATTACTCCATCGTGGTCGACAAGCAGACGCTCCAATTGCTGACGCAGTCCGTCCAGATAGCGTTCGATGTCTTCTGCATTCGTAATAGGCAGTTTGGTCTTGGTCTGCAGTGAGGCCTGACGGATTCTCTTTTCCTGTTCCGGTAATGTTGGAGGAGTATACGACATGATTCTCTCTACCTGTTCCTGATAGAAGGCATCGGTATTGACATTGTTCTGCAACACCAGAATATTGGTCGGAGAGGTCTTAAGTTGAATCGTCGCTTCGCGGTCGGACAATACGCTCACAGGCACATGTTGCTGCTCTGCCACCTGCTTGAGATAGTCGAACATATCATTGTAGGCCGCTTTGATTTTCTCACGCAAACGGTTTCGTACATCATCCAAGATTCCTGAAAGCTGGTTCATCAGCTTGATGTAGTTACGGAATGTCTTGCCAATAGGCCATGGGTCCTCCTTCACTTTACAGAATTCACCGACAGCTCCCTGCTGCTCCATAGGTACAAACGGGAAATTGTAGATATTGTCATCTGCAAACTGAATGAGCTGTTTGTAGGTAGAAAGCTGGTCGTGCGTGAATTGCACCACTTCCTTGCATTTGTCGGTAAGAGCCTTGGCTTCATCCTTTGACGCGATGAGAAGGTTGAAGAATTTCAACGGATCACGCTCATCAAGCCATGATTCAAAGAGTTCAACAGCCTGACGGATGGGTCCGGCAAAAGGATAGGTAATTATCTGCTGCTCGATATCCTTATAACCTTTGACTAATCTGGCAAGACTGCGCTCACTTTCCATGTCACGGCAAGCACGGAACAGTTGGGTGCTGTCGGTAGTGGATGGAGCGGAAGATATGCCGAATATCTCTTTCCAGGCGGCAATGAAATTCTGAATGACCTGTGGCGAAATAACTTGTGCCTGACGGAGTGTAAACTTGTTGCTTTCGTTCACAATGCGGTTGGCTACGGTCGTTATTTCTACGTTCGGATTGTTCGCATAAGAATAGTCGCGGTTGTGACGACGTACCAGTTCATTGATGACATAGAGGGTACAGATATTGTCCCATCCGTATGGCGCTTTTGAGAACTTGGCAAGCACATCCGATACGTTCACCTCTGCAAACTGCTTGTTCAGGTAGATTTCCACTTCGTGTTCTGCATCAGTAAGAGCGGCGTTCATGCCTTCATATTCCCCTGCTTCAATATTGCGCAGAATGGCCTTCTTCAACTGTTCCGTAGTACGGGGAATGTTTGGAGAATCCACCAGGTTTGCTTTCGTGTAAATTCCTGCCAGATGTTTCTCGATGGCTGCACGGTAACGGTCGTTTCCCCTCTTTTGTCCCAGTTCCGTTTCGTCAATCACACTCAGTCCCGAAACAATGGGGCAAGTGTCAAGAATCTTTTCAAATTCTTTTTTGATAAGTCCTTCGTAGAGTTCCTCAGCCCGTTTGGCAAATTCTTTGCGGGTGTTGGCATTGTCCTCGTTGGGAACAGGGGTAGCCATGTAACGTTCTGCCTGACAGTACCAGTAGAAGGCGTTGTACAAACGTCTGTTCTCACGATACTGCGGGCCTACATAATAGACCATCCGGTTGGCATTGCTATTCTGCAGGGCAAGTTGCTCGGCGGTATCATAATCCGGGTCCATCACGAATTCCACCATCACATCCGGATTGTTACTCAGGAAAGTACGTTGTTTGATGGTCAGCCCTACCGAAAAGCTGCGGGTCTTGTATTGCTCCTTATTACGGAGGGCTGTGATATATTTATTGAAAATATCCTTCAGCTGCTCGGCCTGTGTATTGTTGTCCACCACCTGGCTTTGAATGAGTTGTGCCACCTTCATCTCTTCCTCGCTGTAGAAAGTGAACGTGTCTGGTGCGCCCTGCTTGCCTTGCTCGCGGCGGATGATGTTGTTATCACAAAGAAACTCCACAATTTTCTCCACCTCATTTTTGATGGTCAGACGGGGTGTTTCCATATTGTTTACCAGAAGTGAAGTCACATTATCCACGGTAGCCGGGAAAAGTAACTGGTCGGTCTGCGAAATATTGCAAATCATGAAGAGTACGTTGGCCACACGAACAGCCAGACGGGTCTTTTCGGGCTTGTCTGTCTGGTAAGTGCGTGCCATGCGGAGGGCATTGTCCACGGCCTTCTGTCCACGAGCCTGCAAGCCTTCCTCGAACATGTTGTTATAGAGTTCATCAAAAGAAATGAACTTACCCAACTCAGCCTCGGCATTGGCTTTGGCTGTAGAGTGAATCACCTTGATGATGCTTCGCTCATTTCCCTTTACTTCTTTGGCTACATAGCCTAAATTCAGGAAAGAGTTGAATACCTGCATAATCAATTTGAACTGATAAGGCACAAAAGGGTAGTAGTCTACAAAATCTTCCTGAGAATCATAACTGCTGTATGAATTAGGAAGTTTGAACTGAAGGTCAAAACCGGCTCTATATTTATTGTATAAGTCAGCCAGCACAGGCTTTACCTCTTCCTTCTTGTCGAGGATACGTTTCTGCGTAATCACTTCCGGTTGTGTTCCCTTGAGCGACACTTTCACTTCGAAACGCCCCTTGATTTTACCTTCTTTGTCTTTCTCTTCGACTATATGGCAATCGTCCATAATCTCCGAAAGGTCTTGTTGTGCGGTACAAGCCACCCAAACCTTGTTGTCACATGCTTCGGACAGTTTTGTAATGATTTCCTGAAGGTTGAGATAACGGTCGCGTTCCTTGTTGATGAACTGTGAAACTTCATCGGCAAGGAATATCAGGCGGTAGTCATCGCCTTTGTCTTTCAAATAAGCCGCCAGTTCCAAGCCAAAACGGTCGATGCTCATGTTCGTATCACGCTTGATGATACGTTCGCGGATACTATCGACAGAGAGTGTCGGGGCCAGTTCTTTGGCGATGTCAAGCACCCAATCGAGTTCATTATCAATCAAATCGGCTGCCATACCCGGATCATTCCAATCGCCACCTTCCTCGGCAATGCGTTGCTTGAAAGCCTCAAACACACCTTTTTCTTCCAAGGGCTTTTCCAGATTCTGGGCCAGCGTAATGTTGAACTTATTAAAGCCACGTTTACCATTGAACTCGTTCCAGAAGACATGAAGGAAAGCCTTCTTTTTGTCGGTTGAGTTGTCGTAACTGGTTTCCAGATTGAAAATGCACGTATCGATGGTGGCACGCTTCATCCAGTTGGCTATGGATGCCAGCTGTTCATAGTCGAAACCCAGATTATGTTTTTCATCGAGGGGGTCGATGGCCTTGACAGCTTCCAGCAAACGGGAAAAAGCTTCGTCACGGGTAGACGGAGTGATGCAATAGTCAAGGTATTTCAAAAAATGAGATTTTCCCGACCCGTAGTAACCGTCAATCCAGATACCTACATGGTCGTATGGCCGGTTGTTCTTTATCGCATCAAGAATACGGAAAAGGCCGTTGATAATCTCATCGGTGAACACGTATTCCTGTATTTCCACACGTTCTGTTTCCGGGTCAAACTTGGTGGCACTTACGGCAGGATTGACTGCACGGTCGATGGGCTTGCTATATAGTTCTTTCAGTTTCATGGGTTATTCGTTAATTAAAAGGGTGGCGCGATAGGTATGATTATCGGGAAGGGTGTCAAACAACCGGAAAGAGTTCTGGTCACGATGACCTGGATAAAACACGATAATCTTATATTTCTCCGTCTCGTTGTAATCTTCATAAAGAGCCAGAAACTCATTGACTCTCAAATAGGGATACATACTGCCGATACCGTACATGAAAACGTACGGGCGACGATATTGGTCCTTGATGGTGATATGGTCAATGATACGTTGATGAATAAACCGGACAAACTCTGGAGAATGTGCGTTACGGGTAAGCGTATCCTGCGTATTTTTTGCAGTAGACGGATCGCGCTCTTCTTTCTCCATCAAATATTTCAACATGGACGGATGACGCAGGAACTTCTTCTGGTCCAAGAAGTGACAGAACTCCTCAAACAGGTTCAACGTAAGCACATCCACATAGTTGATGGGACGGATAAGATTCGCTTTAAACTCTTGTATCTGTCTGCGGATATCGTATTCCTTGTCTGCCGGATATTGGTAGATAAAGAAGTTGTAGAACAAGTCTCCATTTTCCGGGTCCTGAAAACCGGGACTGTTCAGTTTGTCATCAAGCTCTTTTAGGGTCATAATAGGGTTTTCTTTATATTTTCTATTTCGTAGGGCTGCAACAGACAGGCTTCGAGAAACCAGGATGCACCTTTGGCCAGATAATAACTGAAGTTGCTGCAAACGAGTGCATTCAAATGGCTCTCCCGGTCCAGCATACCGACTTTTCGGAGAATGGTCAGATAAGCACTTGCCACCCGATCTTTGGTATTGTCACTCCAGGAATCAACAAACTCATCTTTCGCTGAGATTTCATTTAACTCCATCATGAGGTCCTCTTTTTTTACACTTCTGGAAATGCTGTTCCATTTTTTCATGGTCACATTGACATGAAAATCAAAGCATATTTTATAGGTCTTCAAGATTACGTAGAAAAGGGCGGCCACCTTGTCAGAATCATTCATTTTCAGAAAGTCATTCCAAAAATAGGCCGGCATCGCTTCATAGCGGCGCTTGATTTCAAGAATGGCTTTTGCACGTGAACGTTCAGCATTTATTTGCAACAGATGATTGTTCACCTTCTCCTCATTCAGCAGTTCCTCACTATTGGTTGCCTGCAATAAGGGTAGAAGTGTGACGGTTTCTTCAAATAGAAAACCTCCCCCCGTTATGGCTGCTGTATATGGACTGTTTTTTTTATTCATTTTATGTTAGCATGTTTGAGCCATCCGTTCGTTGTTTGCTCTTCTGCAAAACGACTTGAAGGCGATTCAAAATTTTGTTTCCCCTATATTTATATATAAGGTCATATCTTTCAACAAAAATAATGTTTTTATTCGAAGTATCATTCTGAGACTAGGATTAAAAAGGCAATTCGCTTAAAAAAGTGTATTTCTAGATTCTTCCATTCATTCTTTTCCCAAGAAAAAACTTCTTCCAAACGGTCATTTCCCCGCTTTCCACTATCTTTGCGCCATGAATTACCTGGAACTGTTTGGAACCCTCGTGGGGTTGGTCTATCTGGCACTGGAGTATCGCGCCAGCATCTACCTGTGGCCGGTGTCCATCATCATGCCGGCCATCTATCTGGTAGTGTATTATCAGGCCGGACTGTATGCCGATTTCGGAATCAATGTCTACTACCTGCTTGCTTCGGCGTACGGCTGGATGGCCTGGAGCCGAAGGAAGAGAAAGACAGACCCGACGCAGCCAGTAGCGGAACTGCCCATCACTTCCATGCCGCGCAAGGTGTATCTGCCCCTGACGGCTGTGTTTGCGGTGTGCTGGCTGGCCATCGCGTGGATACTGATTGAGTGGACCGACAGCAATGTGCCTTGGACCGACAGCTTCACCACGGCCCTGAGTGTGGTGGGGATGTGGATGCTGGCCCGCAAGTACGTGGAACAGTGGGGAGTATGGATGGTGGTCGACTGGGTGTGCTGCGGACTATACCTGTATAAAGGATTGTATTTCACCGCGGTGCTTTACGGCGTGTATGCCGTAGTAGCCATTTTCGGATGGAGAAGATGGCGGGCAGCGATGAGGACTGAACCCCAGGTTGAAAACGAATAATGAAGCAAGTCGCATGGAACACAACGAGTATAAAATGTATTTATCAAAGGAGGAAAGGATGCAGACTGTCTTGCCTTTCGTGCCCGAAGCGGTAGTGGTGGGCAACGGCGATTTCCCTTCGCATCCGTTCCCACTGGCTGTGCTGGATGCTTCGCCGTACGTGGTGTGCTGCGACGGAGGGGCGGACACGCTGGTGGACAGCGGACGGATGCCCGGTTGGATAGTGGGCGACGGCGATTCGCTCTCGGAAACGAACCGGGTGCGTTTTCACGACCGGATACACCGCATCTCCGAGCAGGAGACGAACGACCAGACGAAAGCGGTCACCTTTCTGGCCGACAAAGGCATCCGGCGGATGGTCTTCGTGGGGGCTACGGGCAAGCGGGAAGACCATACCTTGGGAAATATCAGCCTGCTCATGGAATACCAGCAGATGGGACTGGAGGTGGCGATGCTGACCGATTACGGGTCGTTTGTGCCGGCCGCCGATACGGAGGAGTTCGCAGGGTTTCCCCGTCAGCAGGTGTCGGTATTCAATGTGGATGCAGTGCAGCTGCGGAGCGAAGGGTTACGGTATCCGCTGTATGATTTCCATAGCTGGTGGCAGGGGACACTGAACGAAGTGACTGGCCACGGTTTCCGCATTCAAGCAAAGGGTCGTTACTTGGTGTATCGTACTTATGAAGCAAAGAAATAACTCACAGCAGATGGGAATATTCACCGCCACCCGCCGCATATCAAAAAACGACTTATATTCAAGTTGTATCTGTATATATTCGTAATCATCTGATAATCAGACAACTAATATTTTCCAAGAAACGCAAGTGCATTTACCTTAAAACGCAAGTGCGTTTTGTGTGAAACGCCTTTACGTTTTCCTTCAAACGTACTTGCGTTTTGACCAAAACGTACTTACGTTTTTCAGCGAATCGTTTCTGCCTGATTTTTAAGCAAATAAATCTTCTTTCTCTTGCTTTTCTCAAAAGAAAGTGCTAAATTAGGGCATCGTAGATTTTAAATGTAATGCCTATGAAAAAGTATGTAGCAGAATTAGTCGGAACAATGGTTCTTGTACTGCTGGGATGTGGTAGTGCCGTATTCGCCGGAGGAGTGGCCGACACAGTGGGTGCCGGAGTAGGAACCATCGGAGTGGCTATGGCTTTCGGACTCTCTGTCATCGCCATGGCTTACACCATCGGAAACATATCCGGTTGCCACATCAATCCGGCCATCACGCTGGGAGTGTGGCTTTCGGGAGGTATGAAAACCAAACGGGCACTGATGTACATGCTCTTTCAGGTGGTAGGCGCCATCATCGGCTCGTTGATTCTGACCTTGCTGGTATCGACCGGTGCGCACGGAGGACCTACGGCGACGGGCTCCAACAGTTTCGCACCCGATGCCATGGGACAGGCGTTTCTGGCGGAAGCCGTGTTTACCTTTATCTTTGTGCTGGTGGCCTTGGGGGCTACGGACGAGAAGAAGGGGGCCGGCAACCTGGCGGGACTGGCCATCGGACTGACGCTGATACTGATTCACATCGTGTGTATCCCGATTACGGGTACTTCCGTGAATCCGGCCCGCAGCATCGGACCGGCCTTGATGGAAGGCGGACAGGCTATCGAACAGCTCTGGCTTTTCATCGTGGCTCCGTTTGTGGGAGCGGCTTTCAGTGCCCTCGTGTGGAAGTTCCTGCGCACGGATAAATAAAGAAGGACCCTCGATAGCATGTCTTTTTCATTTAAAAAGCGTATCTTTGCAGCCGGTTTTTAAATAAAGGAAAAAGATATGCTATCGCACGGAATTTATTCTATCGTTTTACTGATTTTTTCGAACATCTTCATGACGTTTGCCTGGTACGGGCACTTGAAGATGCGTGAGGAGTTCAGCTGGTTTGCCGCACTGCCGCTCATCGGGGTGATTGCGTTCAGCTGGGCCATTGCTTTTTTTGAATATTGTTTGCAGGTGCCGGCCAACCGACTGGGTTTCAAGGACAGCGGCGGACCGTTCGACATCATGCAGCTGAAAGTGATTCAGGAAGTGATTACGCTGACGGTCTTCACGATATTTTCCATGATTGCTTTCAAGATGGAATTGAAATGGAATCACCTGGCTGCCTTTTTCTGCCTGATTCTGGCCGTATACTTCGTATTCAAGAAATAAGCGGCGGGGTCAGTTCTGCCGGTCGCGCAGGCGCTGGATTTCGCGCTGCACATCGTACTGGTTGTTTCTGACTTTGTCTTTCCGCAGGAATTCTCTGCGCCGGATGGAGTCCTCGGCTTCTTTCCGGCGGATATATTCATACAAGTTTCCCGCATCCTCCTCCCGGGCTGGTTGCGGGTTTTTCTTTTTCTTCTTCTCTACGACGTCCAGGGTGTCGGGTTTCGCTGCCGGCTGGACGGCCTTGACGGAGTCGGGTGTGGCATAGACGGGCAGGAGAGGGGCTCCCGAAAAGGCGGGCTGGAAGGAGAGCATGGTATGGGTGGTGTCGGCTCGCTGGGCGGCGGGGCGGCGGTAGAAGTTAGGTACTTTCAAGCTGTCGGCAGCAGTAGGCACGTAGTCGGCATACGTCTTCCAGGCGTTGGCATGCTTGCGGTTGTGGGCCAGCATCCGTCCGCGGGGAGACAGATTATCGTAGAGGAAACCGATGAAATCGAGCCCGCCGATGCCGAAAGTTGGCCCTATCGGTGCATTGAGGTCCCTGTACACTCTTCCCGTAGAAGGCATCAGGCTGCGCCCATAGTTTTCATCCCTGTAGACTTGGTTGGGATTCAGGGTCCAGGAGATTTCCCATTTCTTGGGACGTCCGGTCACCAGCACATCGTACACGGGATCTTCTCCGAAACGGGTCCAGATGGTGTAGGGTTCCATGCGGACATAGCCTTCGGGTTTCTTCACCTTGGTGGTATCAATCAGGCTGCGGGGCACTTTCAGGTCGACCTTGAAGTCCATCCATTTCTTGTTGAGCGGAGCCTCCAGGGGCTTGTTCTCCAGCTTGCTCGAAGGATCAAAATCGAATTGAATCATTTTTACGGCATCCATGTTGAGCTGCAGTTCCTTTTCCTGCTGCTGGGCCATGGCCGGAAGAATACCGGCTGCACATAGGAATAAAGTCAGTTTGGATGATAAATGTGATGCGTAGTCCATGTCGTGTGCGTATTTATAGTCCTTTCACTCGTCCGCCCTGCATCCAGCATTTGCGGTAGTAGGGCTCTTCCAGCCGGCTGACGATGACGCCTGCACTGGTGCTGGCGTGGATGAATTTCCCGTCTTTCAGGTAGATGCCCACGTGGTTGGCAGTCTTCTTGCGGCGCCCGTCGTGGAAGAACACCAGGTCGCCTTCCTGCAACTTGCGTTTGCTCACCTTGCGGCAGTCTTTTGTCCGCTGGGCCTCCGAATTGCGCTGCAGTTTCTTGTGGTACACTTTCTTATAGACGGCGGACGTGAAGCCTGAACAGTCTGTTCCCCGATGGGTGCTTCCTCCGTGGCGGTAGGGCACGCCAATCCAGTCGGCTGCTTCTACATACAGGCGGTGGTTGTCGTCGGCATCAATGTCCATTTCCAGGCGTACAGCCGCACGTGCCAGTTCCCGGTAGTCCACGCGAGGGGCGCGGGTGCCGCAGGAGGAAAACAAAAGTGTGCACACCAATACAAGCATGCACACCGAAAAACGAGTGATACGGTTTCTGTACATATCATGTTATTTTAAAACAAATGTACACAATATTCTCGTTACCTGATAATCAACTTAGCGTATTTTAGAACCTGTTGAAGATTGTTTCATTTTATTCCTTCACCTCGAAATAGTCTTCCAGCTCTTTTCCTGCGGCACCGTCGGCATTGTCAAGGTCGCGAAGCAGGTGCCCCTGTTCCAACAACACAATACGGGTACTGAGGTCCACGGTGTGGCTCAGGTTGTGGCTGGACACAAGGATAGTGGCTTTATGCTCCTCGTAATAATGCTGGAGCAAGTGCTTGAGCAGCGACTGTGAAGTTGGGTCGAGGAAGTTGAACGGCTCGTCCAGAATGACGAGTTCCGGATTGTGAAGCAGGGCGGTGACGATACCCATCTTCTGCTTGTTCCCGGCGGAAAGGTTGCGGATGTATTTCTTTTCTTTCAGGATTTCATCGCCCAGAAAACGTTCATAGCGATGGATGCGCTCATGAAGGGTAGCGGCATCGAACCCATACATGCGTCCGCAGAACTGGAAATATTCTTCGGGGGTGAGGTAATCTATCAGAAAACTCTCGTCCATATAGGCTCCCACACGCAATTTCCACTCTTCACTTTGTGACACGTCGGTGCCATCCAGGCACACGCTCCCGCTGTCGGCCTTCAGCAAATCGAGCATCAGGCGGAAGAGTGTGGTCTTTCCGGCACCGTTGTTGCCCATCAGGCCCAGTATCTCGGGCTCTTGCAGGGTGTAGTCGGGAATATCGACAGCCGTTTTGCTGCCATACGTTTTTTTCAAGTTCTGTATCTTGATTTCCATAAGGATTCATTGTGATTGGTTACAAATAAAAAGTTACCTCGTTTCGCGCAGATTCTCCAAAAGTGAATGTCGCTTCCGGAGCACTTTCCGGTAGAGCGCCCTGCACCAAAGGGGATGAAGCAGGATGCCCGGCAGGCCCAGCAGGGCACAGACCAGATAGCCCGTAGAGGGTTCCATCCACAAGAACAGGATGCGGCAGAGGGCTATCGGCATAAAAAAGGCAAAGGCTACGCTCAAGGCCTGATAAGGAGAGTTCCACTGACCTTTTCCCATGAGGGAAGCGTCCAGCGGGGCGGTCTTCCGGTTCACAAGGGCCAGCAGCATGATGGCCGGAAGGGTGACACCGGCCGTGTAGACCAGCTGGCTGAAGACCAGCAGGACGGAGGTACCTCCCCAAATAAGCGCGGGCAGCATGCACACCAGCGGAATGACCAGCAGCAGGAAATACACGTAGTATTTGGCCCGGAACAGATAGAGCAAGGAACCGGGGCGCATCAGCAGTCCGTCGAGGTAGTTACCTTCATAGGCCATGATACGCGACAAGATGCTGATGGCGTATCCCGTAAAGCAATACACCACATACAGGTGCAGGCCGAAAAATTCTTCCTCACCGACATGGCTGAGACCCAGCAGGCTCAGTGCAAACAATACGATGACTACGGTCATCATCTGGAAATTTTTCCGGGGAGCATTGTTGCGGAATATCATCTTCAGCTCCAGTTTCATATATTCTCCCGTCAGTCCGAAACGGTCGAGAAAACGGTAGCGCCCGGTATGTTTGCTTTGCGGCACTTTTTCCCGGCGATTCAGTTCGCTATAGATACAAGCCATCTGTACCCGGCTGTTCAGGAAGCCCAATAGTGCAATCACGACCAATACGCCCAGATAGGCCAGTACGCGGCCTTGCATAAAGGACTCGCCCAATGTCATGAAGAAACTGCTGATGCCTCCTTCCGGGAATAGGGATTCTGCCAGTAACTGCAGGCCATAGAACCCGAGAGGGAGAAGTACCCAAGCCGTATGACGGCGTTGCAGCGTACGTACCAGTACGCTCCAATAGGCGTTGGCCACCATCAGCAGCCAGATGCCTGCCGCATAGCCCACGACACCGGCTATACCGAAGAAACGGACCACGGTCATGGCCGCAAAAGGTACAAATAAAAAGAGCCAGAACAGATTGAACGCCTTCAGTCCTACCTGTACGAGCAGGACATTAATCAGTTGTTGTTTCCTGACCGGCAACAAGAGATAGGGTTTGATTTCCTGCGTAGGAGTCGGGAAAAGGAAACGCAGCAGAAAATCCAAAAACAGGATGCCCGGCAAGCAGGCATTGAGCACATCATAGGGTTCCATTCCGGAAAACCCCTTTTCAAAAACAAAGGGCAGCGAAACCCCGATTAAGACGAGGTACGCTGCCCAAAATGCGACAAACAGATAAATCAGAAACTTGGCAAAGCGGTTCCGGTCGTACATCGGACTCCGCCTTGCAGCAAGTTTTTGATTCCTCCGTATTTCAGTAAATAACATAGGCGGAGTAATTGCTCTGTTTCCTTATTTTTCTACCGGAGAACTCATGCTGACTTCCACTTCGTTCTTCTGTCCGAAGAAGGCCTTGGCAAAGGCTTTCAGGTCGTCGCCGGTGATGGCGTTCACTGCTTCTTCGTATCCGGTATTCATGTCCAGATTTTCCCAGTAGTACGTGTTCAGGATACCCATCCAGTAACCGTTTTCTTTCTGGTTCTGCTTGTAGGTCTTCAGCATGTATTCCTTCACCTTGCTCAGGTCGTCGCTTTCCGGACCGTTGGCAATGAATCCTTCAATACCTTCGTTGATGAGTTTCACCATCTCTTCGCGACGGTTCGGGTCAGTATCGAAATACACCTGGAAGGCACCTTCTTCGCTCGGATACTTGCTCAGGCTTCCGCTGCAGCTTACGCCGTAAGTTCCTCCGGCATCTTCACGTACGGTACGCAGGTAAACCATGTTGAGCAGCTGTCCGAGCATGCTCATCTGCAGCTTGTTCTTCATGTCATACTTGCAGTCGCCGGAATAAACCATCAGCACGCTGGCCTTCGGAGTTTCCAGTTCTTTCACGAAGTTGTTTTCATACATACCCTTGCGGATATCCATCTTGGTGTCGCGGAAGTGTTCGTTGCGTTTCGTAGCCGGCAGGGCACCCAGGTACTGTTCGATGAGCGGAGTAGCTGTCTTTTCATCGATGTTACCCACCAGGATGAACGTAAAGTCGCTGGCATCGGCAAAACGGTCTTTGTACAGTTCCATCACCTTGTTGTAGTCAATCTTGTCGAGCATGTCGGCTTTCATGGACAAGGCACGCGGATGATGGTTGTAGAGTGCCACGGTGATAGAGTCGCTGAACGCAGTCATCGGGTTGGCTTCCTGGTTGGCCAGAGCCGCCTTGTTACGGGTGATGAAAGAAGTGAAGGCTTCCTGGTCCATACGCGGCGCCGTGAAGCGCAGGTAAGTGAGCTGAAGCATGGTTTCGAGGTCTTTCGGAGAGCAGCTACCAGACAATCCTTCTGTCAGGGTATTGACTTGTGCGCTGGCAGAAGCCATTTTTCCGGCCAATACCTTGTCCAAGTCTACGGCGTCGAAGTTACCCAGTCCGCCCAAAGAAGCAATCTGACTGATCAGTGCAAACTGCAGTACATCCTTGTCGTCGAACAGAGAAGTTCCACCCGGGCTGAAGGCCTGCATACGTACTTCATCGGCCTTGAAATCGGTCGGTTTCAGGATGACACGCACACCGTTGCTCAGGGTCAGGATAGTAGAACCGAACACACCTTGTTCTGTCTTGACTACCTTTCCGGCCTGCGGTTTTTCTTTTATCAGCGGTTCGTCGGAAACCTTGTCCACATAAGCGGTCAGTTTTTCAGCTTTCACCTTATCCAATACAGCTTTCAGTTCGGCTTCCGTCGGATATTTCATGCCTTCCTTCTCAGGGCAGAATACACTGAGCACCACGTTCTTTTCGGTGATGAGCTGCTTCATTACCTGGTTGATGGCGTCCACCGGAATGTTCGGCACCACCTGGTTCATGATGGCATATTCATTCTCGATACCCGGAATCGGTTCGTTGTCAATGAAGTTGCGCACATATTCGTTTACGTAAGCACCGTTGCGCTGTTTGTTGCGTTCGTTGTAGGCAGATTCCAGTCCGCGCAGGTAATCCGCTTTGGCACGGGCATATTCGCTGGCCGTAAATCCGAACTGACGCACACGTTCCAGTTCGCGCATCAGGGTTTCAGTTGTCAGGAGGATACCGTCTTCCTTGGCAGCCGCATACGCCATGAACGCATCCTTGGTCTTGGCCACAATGAAGTCGCCATCGCCCACACCTGCTTCAATGAACGGTGGATTGGCCTGCTGGGTCAGCTCATTCAAACGGCTGTTGAGCATGCTTTCGATGGAAGAAATCATGTAGTTCATCACCAGATATCCCATGTTGTTCTTCTGGTCGTTGGGCACGGCGTCATGCTTGTGCATCAGATAAACAATAGGTACCTGCTGTTCCTTGTCCTTGGCCACGGTGATAATCGGCTCGTCGTTGTCGGGCACCGGAAAGTATTTGCGTTCGGCGGCATTGGCCGGCATCTCGATGGGCGAGAACATGCGTTTGATTTTGTTTTCGATGCTGTCCACGTTGATGTCGCCCACCACGATAATACCTTGCTGGTCGGGACGATACCATTTCTCATAATAGTCTCTCAAAGCCTGGTAAGGGAAATTGTCGACCACTTCCATAGTACCGATAGGCAGACGGTAGGCATACTTGCTGTCCTTGTAGATGACAGGGAACACCTTTTCGTACATACGCATCATGGCACCTGAACGGGTACGCCATTCTTCGTGAATCACACCACGTTCCTTGTCGATTTCCTTCGGGTCGAGGGTCAGGTCGTTGGCCCAGTCGTGCAGAATCAACAGACAGGAGTCGATGATTCCGTCGCGGATGACCGGCACATTATTAATATTGTACACAGTTTCGTCTACCGAAGTGTAGGCGTTCAGGTTGGCACCGAACTTCACGCCGATGCTTTCCAGATACTCCCGAAGCAAGTTGCCGGGGAAATGCGTAGTTCCGTTGAAACACATGTGCTCCAGGAAGTGGGCCAGACCGCGCTGGTCGTCTTCCTCCAGGATAGAACCTACTTTCTGCGCAATGTAGAAGTCGGCTTGATGTTCCGGCAACTCGTTGTGACGGATGTAGTAGGTCAATCCGTTGTCCAACTTACCGATGCGCACATTGGGATCGGTAGGGATGGGCGGCATCTGCTGTGCGAAGGCCGTCATGGCACCTCCCACCAAGATAACTGCCGCCACAGTTCTTTTCAGTTTAAAAACCTTCATTGTAATTTTTTTGATTAGATTGTGAATAAGATTAGAGAAGTCCGTTGGCCGACAGGTAACGTTCTGCCTCAATGGCTGCCTTGCATCCGCTTCCGGCGGCTGTGATGGCCTGCCGATAATGCGGATCGGCTACGTCACCGGCAGCGAATACCCCCGGAATCCCTGTGCAGGGAGTATTGCCTTCCGTCACGATGTAACCGGTTTCATCGGTGGTTACCCACGGCTTAAAGATGTCTGAATTAGGTTTGTGACCAATGGCCAGGAAGAATCCGTCGATGGCTACGTCGTAGCGTTCTTCGTCGGGTTCACCCATACGTTTCACTACGTGCATGCCTTCCACACCGTTCTCACCGAACAGGCCTACGGCATTATGTTCAAACAATACCGTAATATTCGGATGGTTCATCACGCGTTCCTGCATGATTTTGGAGGCACGGAGATAAGGCTTGCGCACCACCAGATACACCTTGCTGGCCAGTCCTGCCAGATAGATAGCTTCTTCACAGGCTGTGTCGCCGCCGCCCACTACAGCCACGGTTTTCTTGCGGTAGAAGAACCCGTCGCATGTGGCGCATGCGCTTACCCCTATACCGGCGTATTTCTTCTCGTCTTCCAGTCCCAGGTATTTGGCTGTGGCACCGGTAGAAATGATGACGGTATCGGCGGTGATTTCTTTCTCATCGTCTACCACGAAAGTGTAGGGGGCCTTGCTCAGGTCGGCCTTTGTGACAATTCCGTTACGGATATCGGCTCCGAAGCGTTCCGCCTGCTTCTTCAGGTCGTCCATCAGCACGGGGCCGGTCACCCCTTCCGGATAGCCGGGGAAATTTTCCACTTCAGTCGTGATGGTCAGCTGTCCGCCGGGTTGGATACCTTCATAAAGTACGGGAGAAAGATTGGCACGGCTGGTGTAGATGGCTGCCGTGTATCCTGCAGGTCCTGATCCGATGATCAGGCATTTTACATGTTCTGTTGCCATAAATAATGAAATAAAATTATCTTAATCGAGTTATTGTTGAGCAAAAATATATATTTTTTGGAATAATCCTTACAACCGCTTGTGGATTTTTCGAAAATATGCATCCTTTATTCATTCATATTTGTCCTTTGGATACGGGTTTTTATTGCATAAATGAAAAATACGTGCTACCTTTGCCTGTCAAAAAGATAAAACTAACATTTAAATAAGGATATGTTTAGAAGTCATACTTGCGGTGAGTTGCGACTCGCCGACGCAGGCAAGAACGTGACACTGGCCGGATGGGTGCAGCGTACACGTAAAATGGGAGGAATGACATTTGTAGACCTCCGCGACCGTTATGGCATCACGCAGCTGGTGTTCAACACCGAGGTGAATGCCGAACTTTGTGAGCGTGCCAACCACCTGGGACGTGAATACGTGATTCAGGTAAAGGGAACGGTGAGCGAACGCTCCAGCAAAAATGCCAACATCCCGACGGGAGAGATTGAAATCATCGTATCGGAACTGAATATTCTGAACACGGCACAGACACCGCCTTTCACCATTGAAGACAATACGGACGGAGGAGATGACCTTCGTATGAAATACCGTTACCTGGACTTGCGCCGTACAGCCGTACGCAAGAACCTGGAACTCCGTCACCGCATGACGATGGAAGTGCGTCGCTATCTGGACAGCAAAGGCTTCCTGGAAGTGGAAACTCCGATGCTGATCGGTTCTACTCCGGAAGGTGCGCGCGACTTCGTAGTGCCTTCTCGTATGAACCCGGGCCAGTTCTACGCCCTGCCTCAGTCTCCGCAGACTCTGAAGCAGTTGCTGATGGTTTCCGGTTTCGACCGTTATTTCCAGATTGTGAAGTGTTTCCGCGACGAGGACCTTCGTGCCGACCGTCAGCCGGAGTTCACTCAGATTGACTGCGAAATGAGTTTCGTGGAACAGGAAGATATTATCAATATGTTTGAAGGCATGGCCAAGCACCTGTTCAAGGAACTGCGTGGCGTGGAACTGACCGAACCGTTCCAGCGGATGCCGTGGGCAGATGCCATGAAGTACTACGGAAGCGACAAACCGGATTTGCGTTTCGGCATGAAGTTCGTGGAACTGATGGACGTGCTGAAAGGTTACGGTTTCTCTGTATTCGACAATGCAGCCTACATCGGCGGTATCTGCGCAGAAGGAGCCGCTCACTATACCCGCAAACAGCTGGATCACCTGACTGAATTCGTGAAACGTCCGCAGATTGGTGCCAAAGGTATGGTATATGCCCGCATCGAAGCCGACGGTACAGTGAAGTCAAGCGTCGACAAATTCTACAGCCAGGAAGTACTGCAGAAGATGAAAGAAGCCTTCGGTGCCAAACCGGGTGACCTGATTCTGATTCTGAGTGGTGACGATGCCATGAAGACCCGTAAGCAGCTTTGTGAACTTCGTTTGGAGATGGGTAACCAGCTGGGCCTGCGCGACAAGAACAAATTCGCTTGCCTGTGGGTGGTGGATTTCCCGATGTTCGAATGGAGCGAAGAAGAAGGCCGTCTGATGGCTATGCACCATCCGTTCACTCATCCGAAAGACGAGGATATTCCTTTGCTGGATACTGATCCGGCAGCCGTTCGTGCCGATGCCTACGACATGGTAGTCAACGGTGTGGAAGTGGGTGGAGGTTCTATCCGTATCCACGACTCTGCACTGCAGGCCAAGATGTTCGAAATCCTCGGCTTTACTCCGGAAAAGGCACAGGAACAGTTCGGCTTCCTGATGAACGCCTTCAAGTTCGGTGCACCCCCTCACGGAGGTCTGGCTTACGGACTCGACCGCTGGGTATCTCTGTTTGCCGGCTTGGATTCTATCCGCGACTGTATTGCCTTCCCGAAGAACAACTCCGGGCGTGACGTGATGCTGGATGCGCCTGGATTCCTCGACCAGAAACAGCTGGATGAGCTGCATCTGAAAATCGATCTTGACGAAAATAAATAAAGACACGTTTCAAACGGAAAAACAAGAGAAAGGAACCGAATGAAGGAATCTGTACGGGTGATACGCTTTGCCATAGTAGGTACGCTCAATGCCTTGATTGCAGCGGTGGTGGTCTGGCTATTGATGCACATCGAGGGCGAGAGCTATATTATCGCAAATATATGTGCGTACATCGTGGCGCAGATTCACAACTTCATTGGGTGCAAATATTGGATTTTCCCGCTTGAAACAGATGACAAAAAAAATAGCATCTGGCATCAGATGCTATTTTTTATTGGTGCTTTCGCACTGGCCTACAGTGCACAATTTCTTTTCCTGCTGATGCTCGTGGAGCTTCTTCACTGCAACGAGTATCTGGCACAATTCCTCGGACTCTTCGTCTATGGCGCCGTCAATTTCATCTGCAACCGCCGCCTGACGTTCCGTTAACCCATCTCTGTCAAGTTTTTTTCTTCAATGTAACGCAACCTGCGCTCCAGAATGACTTCACGCGTCTTCTCCGGATTGTCGGTGCGGAACACCAAAATACCTTTTCCGCCCAACAGGAAGGAATAGAGGTAGGAGATACCTATGCCCGTCTCACTGAAGCTGCGGATGGCGTCGGCTGCCCGCCCCGGCTCGTTGTCCAGACTGATGGCAAACACTTCGGACACGTTGGCCGAGATGCCGGCATCCTTCAACACGTGGAAGGCCCGGAGGGGTTCGGAACAGATGATGCGGTAGATGCCGTATTCCACGGTATCGGAAATGGTGGAAGCAATCAACTGAATGTGGGCTTCCTTCAACAGTTCGAGCACCTGCAACAGGGTGCCCGACTTGTTCTCTACAAAAACAGACAACTGGTGTATGGTCATATCTTTTTCTTTTTAAATCAATGTCTTTCGTAAATCTTTCACGCGCACAGCCTTGCCTTCCTGTACGGGCAGGCTTCCCTTGGGCACGAGCTTGACGCGCGGAGTAATCAGAATCTCGTCCTTCAGCTGGCGGGTGATTTCCTTGGTCAGGTTCTGAAGGAAGCCATAATCGTCGGTAAAATCGTTCAATTCCACTTCCACCGTCATTTCGTCGTTGGCATCGAGGTTGGTCAAGGTGATGAGGTACTCGTTGCCCAGCTCCTTGAACTGCAACAGGATGTTTTCAATCTGGATGGGGAAGATGTTCACACCCTTGAGAATCATCATGTCGTCGCTGCGTCCCTTCATCCGGTCGAGCCGCTTGTGATGACGTCCGCAGGGACAGTCACCCGGCAAGATACGGGTCAGGTCGCGCGTACGGTAGCGGAGCAACGGCATCGCCTCCCGGTTGATGGTGGTCAGCACCAGTTCACCCACTTCGCCTTCGGGCACCGGTTCCAATGTCACGGGGTCTACAATCTCCACAATGTAATAGTCCTCCCAGATGTGGAGTCCGTTCTGCTCCGGACATTCGAAAGCCACCCCCGGACCACACATCTCCGACATGCCGAAAGAATTGTAGGCCTTGACGCCCAACATGTTCTCTATGCGCCGGCGCTGCTCGTCGGAATGAGGTTCCGCCCCGATTATCAAGGTCTTGAGGTGCGTATCCCGCCGCGGGTCGATGTGCATCTCCTGCATCACCTCATACAGGCGTCCGGCATAACTCGGAATGGCATGCAGGGCCGTGGTACCGAAGTCGGTGATGAACTTAATCTGGCGTTTGGTATTGCCGGCCGCCGCGGGAACGGTCAGCATGCCCAAGCGTTCAGCCCCATACTGGAATCCCAGTCCCCCGGTAAACATGCCGTAGCCCGAAGAGTTCTGGAAAATATCGCCCTTGCGGAGTCCCACCATATACAGGCAGCGGGCCACGGCATTGGCCCATTCCTCCAAATCGTGCTGTGTGTGCAGGATGACGGTCGGAGTACCCGTGGTGCCACTGGACGAATGCAGGCGTACCACTTCCTCCAACGGCACGGCAGAGAGTCCGAAAGGATAATGGTCGCGCAAATCCTGTTTGGTGGTGAAGGGAATGCGTTGCAAATCCTCCAATGACTGTATATTTTCTAGTTTGATTCCGCATTGCTGAAAGCGTTCCTTATAAAAAGGAGAATGCATGCAACGGTTGATAGTTGCTTTCAACCGCTGCAGCTGAAGTTTCTCGATATCCGGTCTCGACATCGTTTCCACTTCAGGATGCAAGTACATTTGTGTGTTTCTCATGTTGTTTTCTGTTATTTGGCCTACAAATATAGAAATAATAAACTGAAGCCCAACAAAAACTTTCATTTTTATTGCACAAAAGTAGAAATGCTTTAAATTTGACAGAAGGAAACAGTCGGTTCCATGCTTCCGGCGGCTCTTTTCTGAAGACAACCGACTTCCAGCCGATATATAAAAAGAGCCGCTGCCTCCCTCACGGACGAAGAAATGCAACGGCCCTTTTTATTTCGTACAGAAGCGAGCCGGAAAACGGAACCGCCTCACAGTGATTTACTCAAAACTCCCGTAGCGCGTAGGCAGCAGCTTCCGGTCGCCCAACGTGTTGTCGATGCGGGCCACATTAATCCAGAACTTGTTGTCGCGTACACTCTGAATCGGGTAGGCCGCCTTTTCCCGGCTGTAAGGATGCGTCCAGTTGTCGCCCACAATCTCGTACTCCGGATGCGGCGAGTTCACCAGTACGTTGTCTTCCTTGTCGGCCTTTCCGCTTTCAATCTCGGCAATCTCTTCCCGGATATGTACCATGACCTCAATGAAATTATCCAGTTCAGCCTTGCTTTCACTTTCGGTCGGCTCAATCATCAGCGTGCCGTGTACCGGGAAGGAGAGGGTAGGCGCATGGTAACCGTAGTCCATCAGACGCTTGGAGATATCATTTTCCGAGATACCGCTTTCCTCGTGCAGCTTCCGGCACTCCAGAATCATTTCGTGTCCCACGAAACCATTCTTGCCGCGGTACACCACTCCATACGCATCCTTCAGGCAGGCAGCCAGGTAGTTCGCGTTGAGAATGGCCACCTGCGTGGCTTTCTTCAGGCCCTCGGCCCCCATCATGCAGATGTACCCATAAGTGATAGGCAGGATACCCGCACTTCCGTAAGGTGCCGCCGACACTTCATTCGTCGGGTTGCCCAGACTGACGTGTCCCGGAAGGAAAGGCACCAGGTGCTCGGACACACAAATCGGCCCCACACCCGGACCGCCACCTCCGTGCGGGCTGGCAAAGGTCTTGTGCAGGTTCAGGTGACACAAATCGGCCCCGATGGTACCCGGATTCGTCAGGCCCACCTGTCCGTTCATGTTCGCGCCATCCATGTACACCTGTGCGCCGCACGCATGGATAATCCGGCATATCTCCTTGATTTCCTCTTCAAAAATACCGTGGGTAGACGGATACGTAATCATCAGCGCAGCCAGTTCGTCCTTGTGTGCTTCCGCCTTCTCCCGCAAGTCGTTCAGGTCGACGTTTCCGTGCTCGTCGCACGCGCAAGTCAGCGGCTCATAACCCGCCTGTACGGCAGAAGCCGGATTGGTGCCATGGGCCGATGCCGGAATCAAGACCAGATGACGGTGTCCCTGTCCGATGCTTTCCAGATAGCTCCGGATGACACGCAATCCCGTATATTCACCCGCAGCTCCGGAATTCGGCTGGAGAGACACTCCCGCAAAACCCGTGATGGTTTTCAGCTGTTCGCACAGGTTCTGAATCAACGTCTGATAGCCTGCTGCCTGGTCTTCCGGCACCAGCGGATGCATGTTCATCCAAGCCGCATTGCTCAGCGGCAACATTTCGGCCGCCGCATTCAGCTTCATGGTGCAGGAGCCTAGTGAAATCATGGAATGTGCCAACGAAATATCCTTACGTTCCAGACGCTTGATGTAGCGCATCATCTCCGTTTCCGTATGGTATTTATGGAACACCTCATGGGTGAGGTACGCACTCTTGCGCTGGAAGACTTCCGGCAGGGAAGCCGTTGCCGGAATCGGTTTGGCTTCATGCATCGGTTCTTCGGCTGCCACGGCAAAGAGGTTGACAAGCCGTTTGGCATCGGACGTGGTCGTCGTCTCGTCTACACTGATACCTACGTCTCCATTGCCGAAATAGCGCAGGTTGATTTCTTTTCCCAAAGCGATGGTACGTACTTCCTGCAGCGTCACATGGTCAGGCAACTGGATTCTCAGGGTATCGAAGAACGTGTCGTGACGCAGCTTGTAGCCCAGACATACCAGCTGTTCGGCCAGCCAGACCGCCACGGCATGCACCTGCTCCGCAATCTCCCGGATACCCTCCGGTCCGTGGTACACGGCGTAGAATCCCGACATCGTGGCCAGCAAAGCCTGTGCCGTACAAATGTTGGAAGTGGCCTTTTCCCGTTTGATGTGCTGTTCGCGGGTCTGCAAGGCCATACGGTAGCACAGACGGCCGTACTTGTCCTTCGACAAGCCGATGATGCGTCCCGGCATGTTACGCTTGTACTCATCCCGTGTGGCGAAGTACGCTGCCGAAGGACCTCCGTAGAACATCGGCGTACCCAAACGCTGGGCGCTTCCGAACACGATGTCAGCTCCCCATTCTCCGGGCGGCACCAGGATGGCCAGCGAGAGGATATCGGCAGCCACGGCCACCTTGCATCCGGCGGCATGCGCCTGTTCCGTAAAGGCCCGGTAGTCTTCAATGCTGCCGCTGTTGTTCGGATACTGCACGATGCAGCCGAACATATCGGGTGTGAAGGCCAGTTTTTTATAACTGCCCACCTTGACCGTGATGCCCTGCGGAAGGGCACGGGTACGGATTACCGCCAGGTCTTGCGGGAAGATTTCCTCGTCGACGAACAGCACGTTGGCCTGGGCCTTCTGCTGGGCACGGCTTCTGAGTCCGTGCATCATCGTAGCCGCTTCCGCCGCCGCGGTCGCCTCATCCAGCAAGGAACAGTTGGCCAGCGGCATGGCCGTCAGGTCACTGATTACCGTCTGGAAATTCAGCAGGGCCTCCAGACGTCCCTGGGAGATTTCCGCCTGATAGGGCGTGTAGGAGGTGTACCACACCGGATTCTCGAACACGTTGCGCTGGATGACCGCCGGAGTCACGGTGTCATACCACCCGCATCCGATGTACGTCTTATATAATTTGTTCTGGGCGGCCAGTTGGCCGATGTGCGTAGCAAATTCACGTTCCGTCATGGCAGGAGCCAGTTTCAGCGGTTCCTTCAATCGGATATTGGCCGGAATGGTCTTGTCAATCAGTTCATCCAGGCTTTTGACCCCAATTTTTTCCAGCATCAGGGGAAGTTCTTTTTCCCCGATGCCGATGTGTCGGTTTGCGAATGTCGTTGTTTTCATGATTTATACTAAGATTTATGGTTTCAGGTAAAAAAACGGCTTTTCAACGGAAGAAAGGATTGTTCATCTTCTCATAGCCGATGGTCGTGGAGTTTCCATGTCCCGGATAGACCACTGTTTCATCGGGAAGCACCAGCAACCGCGACATGACACTGTCGCGCAGCTGTTCGAAGTTGCCCCCTTCCAGGTCGGCCCGTCCGATGCTGCCCCGGAACAAGACATCACCGCTGAACATGCAGTGCTGCGCCTCGCAATAGAACACCAGCCCGCCCGGCGAATGACCCGGCACGGCAATCACCTTCAGCTCCTGGTTGCCCACCGGCACGACATCCCCGTCGTGGAGAGCGTTGCCCATGGCAGGCGCTTCCTCGTTCAACGGGAAGCCGAACATCCGGCAATACTCTCCGATGCGCGGCAGGAGAAACGCATCCTGCTCGCTGGCTTCCGTACGCAGCCCGAACTCCCGGAGCATGAACGCATTGCCGAACACATGGTCCAGGTGCAGGTGCGTGTTCAGCAGATGGCACACCGTCAGCCCGTTGTCTGCAATGAACTTCTTCAACGCCTGCTGTTCTTCCTTGTAGTAGCATCCGGCATCAATGACGGCTGCCTGCAATGTCTCCTCGTCCCACACCACGTAGCAGTTGACCGGAAACATATTGAATTCAAATGATTTTATTTTCAGCATACGATTTATCCGTTAATGGTTACATATACCACTTTCTTGGTCTCGAAAAATTCTTCCTCAAAATAGTCCTTCAAGTCATAAATGAGCGTCTGGTGCTTCACCGGCATGACCTCTCTGTCCAATTCTCCGCCCTTCAGGCAAATCAGTCCGTTGGGGAGGACATTGTGCTGTTCCTTCCGGATATTCTTCCGGATAATCTTCAGCAGGTCGGTGAGCGGCATCACCGCCCGGCTCACCACAAAGTCGAACTGCTGTTTCTCCTCTTCGGCACGGCAGTGGCGGGTCGTCACGTTTTTCAGTCCGATGGCCTGCGCGATTTCCGTGGCCACCTTCACCTTCTTGCCGATGCTGTCCACCAGATGGAAATGCGTGTCGGGAAACAGGATGGCCAGCGGAATGCCGGGAAAACCTCCGCCCGTGCCCAGGTCCATGACCTCGGTCCCTGGACGGAAATGAATGATTTTTGCGATGCCCAGCGAATGCAGCACATGATGCTCATACAGATTGGTGATGTCCTTGCGTGAAATCACGTTGATTTTGCTGTTCCAGTCGGTGTACAAGTCATACAACGCCGCAAACTGCTGTTTCTGCGTCTCGGTCAGGTCGGGAAAATATTTCAAAATGATATCCATGTACGATTATTTCTTGATTAAGTAAGTGTTTATTTCTTCATAGGGCACCGTCAGTTCGAACTGTCCCATCGGGCGAGGAGCGATGTCATACTGGTTGTAGAGGAAAGTCACCCCGTCTTTTCCGAGCCGGAAATTATCGGGCACATACAAATCCGTGTCCAGCAGGATGCCCATCTGGTTCAAGCCTTCCAGACAGGTCAGCGTATCGGTCTCCAGCTTTCTGTTCGCCTCCTCCAGCAGTCTGACGAATATCCGCTTGCATATTTCTTCGTCCGTCCCTTTGCGGAACACGTCTTCCTTGCTCAGCTTGCGTCCGCTGCGGGTATCTACATTGACCCAATACCCCCAACTGCTGGGATGCGCCCCTCCGGTATACTGGAAGGTAGCCACCGAGTAATTCCAGATGCTGTCTTTTCCCTCCGTCAGTTCAGAATTTATCTCATATTCATAATTATACCAGCCGGGAATCTCGTCTTCCTTCATGCCGTTCTTCACATCCGTTTCATAATTTTTCTGCACGTCTTTCAGGTAATCGCTCGCCAGACTTTCCTTGATGGCAGACACGAAGGCCTGCGGAGAAGCAGCTCCGGCATGGGCGCTCGAGAACGCTTCTTCCAGCACCTTGTTGATGACTTCCGTCAGCGAATCGTTCGCTTCGGACGAGCGTAAATATTTGAAATTGATTTTAATCTGACATTGGGGAGCCTTGGGGTTGGACGCATCCAGATACACGGTCGTATCCGCCAGCACAGAATCGACTGAAACTCCGTCCTTTCCGGCGGAATGTTTTCCGGTACATCCCGGCAGCATCACCGTGGAAAGCGCTCCACATAAAATGAAGGAAAAGATTCCTCCTTGTATTTCTTTCATCATATTCAGAGGTTTATAATCAGCAAATGATTTATACTCTTACAAATATAGCATAACTTCCCGAATTGTCATGGAAAAAGGAATTCTTTTTGTAAATCTTTGCCATTCCCACGGAAAAACTCTTTCTTTGCAAAATGTAACCTATCAAGAATTGAATGCCATGATTACAATAGAAAACTGGGGGCTCATCTCTTATTCCGAAGCCTGGCAGCGACAAACTGCTCTTTTTGACCAGCTGATTGAGGCGAAGCTCCACGGGAAACCTTATACCAACCGGATTATCTTTTGCCAGCATCCGCACGTGTACACGCTGGGAAAACACGGCAAGGCAGCCAACATGCTGCTGAACCCCATGCAGTTACAGACCATTCATGCCGAACTGTTCCAGGTGGACCGGGGAGGGGACATCACCTACCACGGACCGGGACAATGGGTGTGCTATCCGATTCTGAACCTGGAAGACTTCCACCTGGGACTGAAGGAATACCTGCACCTGCTGGAAGAAGCCGTCATCCGCCTGTGCGGACAGTACGGCATTGAGGCCGGAAGAGTGAACGGGGCCACGGGCGTGTGGCTGGCCACCGGTACGCCGGAAGAACGTAAAATCTGTGCCATGGGTGTGAGAAGCAGCCATTTCGTCACCATGCACGGACTGGCCCTTAATGTGAATACCGATTTAAGGTATTTCAGCTACATCCATCCCTGCGGATTCATCGACAAAGGAGTCACTTCGCTACAGGCGGAGCTAAAACGGGAAATCCCGATGGACGAAGTGAAAGACAGGCTGGGAAAGCTGATACTGGAATTATTCAAGGAAACGGCCTGACGGAATGCGTCAGACCGTTTCTGCCGCATTATTGCCGACCGGCAAGAAACACTTTCAACTGTTCATCGATTTGCTGCATACCCTTTACCGAAGGATGTCCGCCCTGCTTGTCGATGCCCTTCAACTCCAGGCAGGGCACCTGATAATGTGCGCAGATGGTCTTTACGGATTCGTTGATTTCCGCCTTCAGGTCGCAGTTCAGCAGAAAATACACCTCCACATTGGGATAGCGGTAACGGATGTGCTCCAGCATATAGGCCATGGCCGGACGGAAGCTGTACAAGTCCTGCTTGGTCCAGTCCGCATACTGGTATTCGCCGATGGGTGCTCCGGCCCAGCTGTCGTTCGTACCGCCGAATATAAGGATGATGTCCGGGCAGCCCAGGTTGTCCATCCGCGTCACGAACGAGCGGTCGGAATAGTCCGCTTTCTGGTAGCCGGTATGGCAGATGGTAGAACCCGAAAAGGAATTGTTCACACACAGGCGGTATCCGCTTTCCTGAATGAACTTGTACCACCACGTCTGGCCGACGGAAGTCACATCGTTCTTATTTAAAGGCTGTGGAAAATACCACACGGCATTCGTATCCGGTTGAAGATAGTGCTCGAACGTGGAATAGGAATCCCCCAAGATGGAAACGGATTTGCGGTACTGCGAAAATCCGGCGCTGCAAATCATCATGAAGAGGAGCAGCAAAGCAAACGTTTTTCTCATGATATGTCGGTTAAAGTTTTCACAAATGTACATGATAAAAAGCAAAAACGGAGGGAAAAAAGATACAAATAAGGGATATTTTGTCCGGAAACAAGGAATCAGGGTAAAATTATCCGTAATCTGTCTACCGCAAATTTCCCCAAACCGATGTATTTTTGTGGGATAGAAACCGATTTACAAAACATAAAGACATGGAACTAAATGATTTTCTGACGCATGTAGCCCAGCGTCGTCCGCTGGATACCCCTGAAATACAGGAATTTCTGGACCGGATGAGTGATGAAGCCCGCCGGGTAACATTCGAGCTGAACGGCTCATATCACACCATGGAAGAAGTCCGGGCACTGATGTCCCGCCTTTTCGGACGTCCGGTAGACGAGACCTTCCGGGTGTTCCCTCCTTTCTACACGGATTTCGGAAAGAATATCCACGTGGGAAAGAACGTGTTCATCAATGCCTGCTGCCATTTTCAGGACCAGGGCGGAGTGACCCTGGGCGACGGCTGCCTGATAGGGCACAACGTGGTGTTCGCCACGCTGAACCACGACCTGAACCCGGAGCGCCGTTCCGCCATGACGCCGGCTCCCATCGTCTTGGGGAAACGGGTCTGGGTAGGCTCGAACAGTACCATCCTGCAGGGAGTCACCATCGGCGACAATGCCGTGATTGCCGCGGGGGCCGTCGTGACGAAGGATGTGCCGGCCAATACGATAGTAGGAGGGGTGCCGGCCAAGTTTATCCGCAACATCGGATAAAATCAAGGCAATTCCATCCTGAAAACGCAAAGGAGACAAGCTGGAACATCTTCGTCGTTTTTTACGTTTCCCGGCACGGAACCATACGTTTTCCCCGTGTGAAACCTACGTTTCCGCCTCGGGAAACGTAAGTTTCACGCAAGGGAGACGTAAAAAGCCTAACGGCTCTTTTCTCTCTTTGCCAAAGGGTTTCAGTTTCATCCTTGTCCGAATGTCCGCCTTCCGGAATACGCCACGCCCCATGAGGCATATCCCTCGTCCCAAAAGGGGAGGGGCCCTGTGTCTTATCAGTCGCTGAAATTCCTTGCAATCTTCAGATAGCCGAAAGAAAAGGGTTCTCTTGTCGTATGCACCCTTATGAATTGTATAAAATTTCTTATCCTATTTATAAAAAATCCACGATATTTGGTAACTTTACAAGAAACACATTATTATGGATATTTGGGACCCTAAAAAACGATCAGCCGTCATGGCAAGAATCAAGAGTAAGGACACAAAGCCCGAATTAATCGTGCGTCATTACCTATACCATAGAGGCTATCGCTACCGTAAAAACGTAAAAGACCTTCCAGGAACTCCGGACATCGTATTATATAAATATAAAATTGTAATTTTTGTCCACGGTTGCTTTTGGCATGGACATGAAATAGACAGCCATATTCCCCATAGCAATACAAGTTTTTGGGAGAAAAAGATCAAGCAAAATAAAATTCGAGACCAAAAGAACAAACTTAAATTAAAAGAATTAGGGTGGCATGTAATGACAATTTGGGAATGTCAGTTAAAACCAGCCGTAAGAGAACAAACTTTATTGGAAATAGAATATTATATCAATCATCTCTTTCTGGAAAAGTTCAAAACTCCCGTATCTACACAAGACAACTTCTCCAGCTTAGTAGCTGAAGAAGCTGAAACATATACACCAATTCTCAAAAAGAATAAATAGACGAACTCTTTTGTTTTGATTTAACTATTTCTATAAATGAATCCAAGGTTTCGATCTCAGCTTGGAAATCTTTATCAAACGATGTTTTATATGGTTTAGGTACAACAAGTTTTAAATGTTCATGTCTCATTTCCAATAATTGATTTTTAGAGATTCCCTGTTGTAAAGTAAACAAGTATTTGGTCTCTATACGGTTTGCTTCATTTAAAACTTGTCTCCAACGATCCTTGCAAGTCGTTTTTGCTCCCAGAAAAACTAAATTCTCCGTTGGAAACAACAAATTATGATAGGCCTCTCCACCAGGAAATAGAAAATCAGGCTTCTTATTATCTTCCGTAATAACTTGTTCCTCAAATTTCAAGTTGGCAGACGTAAATATAGTGGCCAGATGATGCTCCAATGACTTGCCAGCCCTTGATTTACGGCGATTCAGGATGGCATTGGAAAATTTTATCAGTTCTTGGCAGTTAGCAAACGGACTACTATAAATTGGGGCATATATTTTCTCTTCAAAACAGCGGAACAAGCTGTATTCCGTATCAATCCAATTCAATAACTGTAAATCAGGATTACTGCAAATAATAGAATCCGTAATACCATGAACATCATTGTAGGCATTTCTAGCAAGCTGGGCCATTTGGATTGTTTCCGGGAAATCCGTATATACAGAAACTATTTCTTGAATCTTTGTCTTCAACAATTCTTCGGGAGGAATAGATTGAGAAAGATCTATCAATTGATTTGTTCTCTCCGGAGAAAGGTTGAAGAATGCAAAAAAATCATCTATATCTTGGTCATTCTGCAATACAAAACCAGAATAATACTCCTCTTCTTGCTGCGCCAAGATTAACAAGTCCCCCACATTATCTTCTTCAAAAAAGGGAAAAGACCTTCCGAATCGCGTAATTCTATATTCATTACGTGTGCCTTGCCCATAATAAATAAAACGGCTATCGGTCGTAAAATCATCCTGCCACTTTACTTTCACATATTTATCTTTATTTTCCCCTTTTACTCCAGGTTTATCAAACAGCAAAGGAGCGGCACATTTTGGAATATAAAATCCAGATTGATGTGAACCGTTTTTCCCCGTATCGTTGGCCGTGATAAAACGACAAAAGGCATATTTCGCATTTTGTACTTTCTCAATTGCCTTATTTAATAATTCACTCATAAATTTGTGCGTTTAACATTGTCTTAACCAATTGTTCTGATACAGCCGTAATGAGAGGAACAACCACCGAATTACCGCATTGTCTATATGCTTGTACATCAGAGACCTTATTTATAATATATTCATCTGGATATCCCATCAGACGGGCGCATTCCCTCGGAGTTAAACGGCGAGGATTTATTCCTTCTCCCTGTGGAATCAATATTTCGGAACCATCTTTATAATATCTTGCACTTAAAGTACGGCTTATGCCATCTAAATCTACCAAACCAAATCCAAACCCATTACCTTTCGCTTTATGCTTTTCTGCATAATTCTGTAAATAGTTCCATAATTTATCAGAAAGTGTATATTTAGAATCCGGATCATAATCTAAGATATCCCGTATCTTCCGAATGGGATTATCCGCTTTTGGAAACTCGAAATGTTCTAATCCATGATAGCGTCTTTTATCAAAACCGACAATCATAATACGCTCTCTATGTTGTGGAACATAGTCCTTACCATCCATCACTTTATAATGTATGGAATATTCTAACTCTTCCAGCGTGGAACGAATTATTTTAAATGTGTTTCCTTTATCATGTGAAACAAGATTCTTGACATTCTCCAAATAAAACGCTTTTGGCCTATGACGGCTTAATATTTCAGCTACATCAAAAAATAAAGTTCCCTGTGTCTTATCACGAAAACCAGTTTCTCTACCTAGACTTTTTTTCTTAGATACTCCAGCGATAGAAAATGGCTGACATGGAAACCCCGCACATAATACATCAAAATGTTCAGGGATATATCTCTTAGTTTCTTCCTTCGTAATATCTCCAAAAGGCATTTCTCCAAAATTTGCCATATAAGTTTTTTGAGCAAAAGGATTCCATTCAGACGAAAATATACATTTTCCACCTTGGGCTTGCATAGCTAACCGAAAGCCACCCATTCCAGCAAATAAATCAATGAATGTAAACTTATAATCTTTAGGATCCGGGAAAGGTATCTGAAAGAAATCATTAAATAATCCTTCTTGCAAAGGATCACGCAAAACCCCTTCTGTTATTTCTATTTTGGGGAATTTATATTCCAAATATTCTCTTAAATATTTATGGGCTTGTTTTACAGAAAAATCTTTAATGAACTCCCGGTTATGCAAATAATGGGTAATTACAGCCAGCTGATTGTCATATGATTTCGGACCATACATATATACCTGTACTTTACCACCAGAAGTTTCTGTAATAGAGATTTTCTCCGGAAAATCGGATAAATGTATATTGGATAATATTTTATTCATAAATTCATTCAGTAATTCAACCACAAAGATAGAATAATTCTTTGAGAAGATAAAAGAAAGTATAATGCCCAAGAAAGGGTAGAGACATAAAAAAAGTTCTAAAAATCGAATGATTTTTAGAACTTCCTCATTTTGCCTCACGGCTTCGGTACACCCTCAGGGATTCGAACCCTGGACCCACTGATTAAGAGTCAGTTGCTCTACCAACTGAGCTAAGAGTGCATCCACTATAATTGTCAAACTTTCCGAAATTTGTACACCCTCAGGGATTCGAACCCTGGACCCACTGATTAAGAGTCAGTTGCTCTACCAACTGAGCTAAGAGTGCATCGTTTTTTCATTTGCGAGTGCAAAGGTAAACTTTTTGTTTGAAACAGCCAAACATTTCTACAGTTTATTTTACACTATTTTTTTCAAATATCCCCCGACTGACTGGTTATAAGACAGATATAACAAAGGCCGGCATGGAAAAAAATCCAGCCGACCTTGCAGTTTTATTTACATAATAACAGATTTGGATTCTACATCAGAAGCGATATCCCAGGCTGATGGCGAAATTCATGTTCTTAGGTTTGTCGCCTTCATCCACATCCCACGGACAGATGAACCCGTGCTGTCCTGTCAGATTCACCAGATAATGGTCGCTCAGCTCGAAGCCGATACCGTATTGGATGCCCAGGTCAAAACGCTTCCAGCCTTCATCACCGAAAACTTTGTGGTCGCCTCCTTTATCGTATTTCGTTTTTCCGCCCAGCCCGAAAGACAGATACGGACCGGCATTGATGACAAACTTGGTGTTTTCGCTGACACTGATCTTATACGCACCCAAAATGGGGATGTCAAGATAGACGGGTCTTTCTTTATATATATCTTTCACTTTATATCCCTTGGAGGCAAACATCAGGCCCGACTGGAAAGACCAGCTTTCATTGATACCATAATCCATGCCAAGCCCCAGCGTAAAACCGGGCAATGCTTTTGTTTCTTTCACCTTGGTCAGGTTGCTGAAGTTCACGCCTACGCGGGCATCCCATCTTGCCTGAGAAAAACCAGCCAATGCAAACATTGCCAATATGGCCGTCATGAAGAACTTTTTCATAATATCATCGGTTTAGTTTAGGTTCCGTCCCCTTGAACCAATCTGTTTTTCCCGAAAGCGGAGGGGCTACTTTCACCTAGATAAGAGAAAGCCCACTTTCGTTTTGTGATTGTACACAAATTTACAAAAACATTTCAAATTATCAAACTTTATAAAACAAGGGAGGAGATAAAAAAACTTCCATTTCAGGTTATCCGATAAAAAAGCCAGATTATCTGTCCTTTTTTAAGGCCTAAAAAAAATGCCTCTACATCTGCAATCAAACGTAAAGGCATTCTCACCGGTTGTCGGATGTCTTCCGGCAATCTTCAGTATTCCCAGAATTTTCCTGTCAGAGGCCCATTTTCTTGGTCTTTCCGCTCACCTTCTGGATGTCCAGCCGGATGATTTCCGTGCGAGGGAACGACTTGTTGGCATACTCGATTCCCTGGACTTTATGGTCGGGACAGTATTTGGAGAGCAGAAGAGAGAGGGCCGACATCCGTTCCGCTTCGTGCAGACTGTGATAGGCCGTGCATTGCAGTACCACGCTTTCGTAGCCCGTAGTGAACTTGTCGGGGATGACGCGGCTCCGTCCTGTCACACAGAACGAAACATTGGGGCAGGCGTCGATACAACGCAGCTTTCGGCCCACCGGCGCACAATGGATGTAGATGGAGTTTCCGCGGTCCCACACATAATTAATCGGAATGCCGTAGGCTCCGTTTCCGTCTTCGCTCTGCATGGAGAGGATGCCGTATTCACCGTCGCGCAGGATTTCAAAGACGCGGGTCTCGTCGAGCAGGCGGTCCTGCCTGCGTACGTCCTGATTGTTGTATTCCATAATCCCTCCGCTTTTATTGGTTGGCCAGTTCGTAGATTTCGCGGGTGGCCTGCGCATCCAGCGGCACGTAGCAGCCCACGTATTGTCCCTTGTTCTCGTGCAGTTTCTTCACCAGCAGGTCGATGTCTGGATGCTCGATGCCCAGTTCCTTGAAGGTGACGGGCATGCCGATGGCATGGAAGAAGGCTTTCAGGCGAGCCACTCCCTCCAGGGCCATGGCTTTCTTGTCGTCCGACTCGGGCACGTCCCATACGCGGTTGGCATACTGGGCCACCTTGCCCACATGATGGCTGGCCATGTAGGTGAGCCAGGCCGGGAAAATCACCGCCAATCCGGCCCCGTGTGTGACATTATATATAGCACTCACCTCATGTTCCATGAAATGCGAAGCCCAGTCTTCCACAGCCCCTACACCGCATGTTCCGTTGTGGGCAATGGTACCGGCCCACATCAGGTTGGCACGGGCCCCGTAGTTCGTCGGTTCCTTCATCACCCGGAGGGCCTCCGTGATGATGGCCTTGAGCGTACCCTCACACATGCGGTCGGGCACCTCCTGGTCTTCGGTGTTGGTGAAATAACGCTCCATGATGTGCGCCATCATGTCGGTCACCCCGCAAGCTGTCTGCCAGGCGGGCAGGGTGTAGGTCAGCTCCGGATTCATCACGGCAAAGGTGGGACGGAGCAGGCCGTGCGTACGGACACTCAGCTTCTTCAGTCCGTCGAGCTTCGTGATGACCGTGTTTCCGGAACCTTCGCTTCCGGCTGCCGGAATGGTGAGTACCACGCCCAAGGGAACCGCCTTCTGCGGCACAGCCTTGTTGATATAGAAATCCCAGAAATCACCTTCGTAGGGGATACCCATGGCGATGGCCTTGGCCGTGTCGATGACGGAACCTCCGCCCACGGGCAACAGGAAATCAATCTGCTCGCGGCGTCCCAGTTCGATGCCTTCGTACACCTTCGGGTCGGTAGGGTTGGGCTGTACGCCTCCCAGTTCCACGTGAGGGATGCCCGCCTCATCGAGCTCCTTCTTAATCTTGTCGAGCAGTCCGCTACGCACCACGGAACCGCCGCCGTAGACAATCAGCACTTTCGTGCCACGGTATTTCTTCACCAGTTCTGCCGTCCGGCTCTCTGTACCTTTTCCGAACACGAATTCGGTCGGGCTATAAAAATCGAAGTTATTCATATTGCTTACAGATTATAGGGTTTATATGCTTTGTTGGACAAAGTTACAGAATTTCTCCGTATTTTTTATAGGAAAAACGACACACCTCGGTATCCTCTAGTCAGAAAACTGGAAATTCCATTTGCCTCGGCGCGGGGCTTTTTGTATCTTTGCGGCACAAACTTAAAAACTGCCCTAATGAAATCGGATATCGAAATAGCACGCAGCATTGAGCTGACAAAGATTAAACAAATCGCACGCGAGTATGGCATTCCAGTAGAGGAAATCTCCAACTACGGACGTTACATTGCCAAAGTTCCTGAAACACTGATTGATGAGGAAAAGGTGAAGAAGAGTAACCTGATTCTGGTGACGGCCATCACGCCGACAAAGGCCGGCATCGGAAAGACTACCGTTTCCATCGGTCTGGCACTCGGACTGAACAAAATCGGCAAGAAGGCCTTCTGTGCCTTGCGCGAACCGTCGCTCGGTCCCTGCTTCGGAATGAAAGGTGGAGCTGCTGGAGGCGGTTATGCACAGGTGCTCCCGATGGACAAGATCAACCTGCACTTCACGGGTGACTTCCACGCCATCACTTCGGCCCACAACATGATTACGGCCCTGCTCGACAACTATATGTACCAGAACAAGGACAACGGCTTCGCCATGAAGGAAGTGCTCTGGAACCGTGTGCTCGACGTGAACGACCGCGGCCTGCGCTACATCGTGACAGGACTGGGAGGCAAGACCAACGGCATCACCCGCGAATCGAGCTTCGACATCACGCCGGCCTCTGAAATCATGGCCATCCTCTGTCTGGCAAGAGACGAAGACGACTTGCGCCGCCGCATCGAGAACATCCTGCTGGGATTCACCATCGACAACAAGCCTTTCACGGTGAAAGACCTGGGCGTGGCAGGTGCCATCACGGTGCTGCTGAAAGATGCGTTGTCGCCCAACCTGGTACAGACTACGGAACATACACCGGCTTTCGTACACGGCGGTCCGTTTGCCAACATCGCCCACGGATGTAACTCCGTACTGGCTACCAAACTGGCCATGACCTTCGGCGACTATGTAGTGACAGAAGCCGGATTCGGTGCCGACCTGGGTGCGGAAAAATTCTACAACATCAAATGCCGCAAGGCAGGTCTCCAGCCGAAACTGACAATCATCGTAGCTACGGCTCAGGGACTGAAAATGCACGGTGGTGTGGATGTAGACAAAATCAAGGAACCGAACATGGAAGGCTTGAAAGAAGGAGTGAAGAACCTCGACAAGCACATCGACAACCTCCAGTCGTTCGGCCAGACCGTAGTGGTGGCCTTCAACCGTTACGCCAACGATACCGACGAAGAACTCGACTTCGTGCGCCGTCACTGTGAGGAAATCGGCGTGGGCTTCGCCATCAACAACGCCTTCATGGAAGGGGGAGCAGGTGCCGTCGACTTGGCTAACCTGGTGGTAGACACCATCGAACACAACCCGTCGCAGCCGCTCACCTTCACTTACGACGAAACGGATTCCGTAGAAGAGAAAGTGACCAAGATTGCCTGCGGATTGTATGGAGCCAAACAGGTGCTGTTCGGCCCGGCTGCCCGCAAGAAGATACAGATGATCAAGGATTTGGGATATACGCATTTCCCGGTCTGCATTGCCAAGACACAGTATTCTTTCTCTACCGACCCGAAACTCTACGGGGTGGCTTCCGGTTTCAACTTCGCCGTGCGTGACATCGTCATCAACGCCGGAGCGGAAATGCTGGTAGTGGTAGCTGGAGAAATGATGCGTATGCCGGGATTGCCGAAAGAGCCGCAGGCATTGCACATCGACATCGTGAACGGAGAAATAGAAGGATTGTCGTAAGCCGATGAAGCCACAGTTTCTTGTCGGAGCCCTGATGCCCGGAAGCGGGCAGACCCTCGTGGCCTTGGGACTGATGCGGGCGTTGCGTAACCGCGGCCTGCATGTGCAGTCGTTCAAGTGCGGACCGGAGCTGGCTGAGCTGCGCTATCATGCGCTGGCCACAGACCACGAACCGGCCAATCTGGATGCGTGGATGGCCTCGCACACCCACCTGCAAACCCTCTACAACGGTTACGGCGAAAAGGCCGATGTGTGCCTCGTAGAAGGGAAGGGGGGACTGTTCGACGGTTTCCGGAAGGCGCAAGGAAGCGGGGCCGAACTGGCCCGTCTGATAAGAATACCGGTGGTGCTGGTGGTCAGCGCGCGCAATGCGGGCTACTCCACGGCAGCCATGCTGCAAGGCTTCAAGCATTTCTATACAGATTTGAAAATAGCCGGAGTGATTTTCAATCAGGTCACTTCGGCTGCCCAATATGGTTTCCTGCGCGAAACCTGTGCCGAGGCGGGGGTGGAATGTCTGGGTTATCTTCCTTTACTGGAAGATGCAGGCCTTCCTCCCCGGCATCAGGCGCTTACCCTGCCGCTCCGGAAGAGTCTCGACCAGCTTTTCCAGAAGGTGGCCGAACAACTGGCGCAGCATGTCGACTTGCCCAAGCTGTTGAATCTCAGTACCCGTATCTTCCCTTGTGCGTACTCACTTCCTTACATTTCGGAAACCGAAACAGAGGCATGGATTGGTGCCCGAAAACTGCGGATTGCCCTGGCTTCCGACCCGGCCTTTCCTTTCCTGTACCGGAGAAGCATCGACCGCATTCAAGGAGAAATCATCCGTTTTAGTCCGGTGTTCGGCAGCGAACTGCCTCAAGCGGACATCGTCTACTTGCCCGGCGGCTATCCGGAACTGTTTGCCCGCCAGCTGCACCGTCGGAAACGCCTGATGGAACAGTTGCACGCGTACGTGGAAAACGGTGGAAAGCTGTTGGCCGAAGGGGGAGGAATGGCCTTGTTGGGACAGACCTTGACCGCACGTCCCGGCGGAACGGCCTACGAGATGGCCGGCATCCTTCCTTATTCCGTCTGCGTGAAAGACAACCGTCCGTGCAGCGGATACCGCCAGACTTCCTATCGGGAATTCAAGCTGAAAGGATATGAGTATCGCTACTTCGACATCGTGCCGACGGAAGAAGCCGCTTCGCTCCAAACACCGGTCTGTCATGCCAAGGGAGGGGAGATGCCCGGCTCATACTTTTTCCGTTACAAGAACTGCATCGCCACTTCCGTCCACAATTATTGGGGAGAAATCAGTCTGTACAAACTCTGGGAGTAGGTCGGCAACCTCTTTTTTCTGCTTTTCGGGCGAAAAAAAATGAAGAAAAAGGAGGATTCTAAAAAAATAATTCTATCTTTGCATCACCAAATCGCGGCAGTAGCTCAGTTGGTAGAGCATCAGCTTCCCAAGCTGAGGGTCACGGGTTCGAGTCCCGCTTGCCGCTCTTATTGATAATCAGAGGCTTATATAATGTGAGCTTCTGATTTTTTTATTTTGATATACTCCCTTCATAAAGAATCAAGGCTTTATTGTCTATTCCTTACACCTTACCGTAAAGGTGGTCATCTTCTTTGCTGTATTCCCCGGAGCCCTTGCAACCTTTGTATTCCCAATAATCCATAATCAAACCATTATTCTTCCAATATATTCAGATAGTGTGAGAAATAATTCTTTTTTCGTAACTTCGCAAAAACCCTAAACCGAAATCTTTATGAAAGCAAAGTTACTGATTGCCCTGTTCGGCTTGCTGCTCAGCCTGGGCACTACCTCATGTGTAACACCACGACACGCCAAGAGACCTCCCCACAAGAAAGAAGTTCCTCCCGGACATGCCAAGAAGAAACACGGCAAGAAAGCGGCCAAGTTCGATGCTCCGGGACACCGCAAGCCGCTTCCTCCGCAGGTCTGAGAAATAGAAATTCCCCCTTCGGACCAGCCTTCAGCGGAAGTGTCTGGAGGGGAAAAGAGGAAATAACTACTCTTTTTAGTTATTTAACTATGAAAATTAGTTTATAAACTAAAAGTTTTAGTTCTTTGCGGTAACCAAATGAAACGGATATGAAAACACTTACCGCCAAAGAAGAAGAAATCATGGGATTTTTCTGGGAGAAAGGCCCCATGTTCGTCAAGCAGCTGGTGGAACTCTACGATGAACCCCGGCCGCATTTCAATACCCTGTCCACCATTGTGCGGGGACTGGAAGAGAAGGGTTACCTGTCGCATACAGTGTTTGGTAATACCTACCAGTATCATGCCGTAGTGTCGGAAGAGGAATTCCGGCGGAAAACCCTGCGTGGGGTCATCTCCAAATATTTCAACAACTCTTTCTTAGGGGCTGTCTCCTCGCTGGTGAAAGAAGAAGACATTTCGGTGGAGGAACTCAAGGAACTGATACAGAAAGTAGAAGAAGGAAGGCTATGAGAAAACGTATATTGCTGACCACGTGGCTGCTATATAGCCTGATGCTGCCTTTCTGGGGACAGACGGAAAGTAAAAAGGAACCGAAACTGCTGATAGACGGCTGTTTCTTCATGGAAACGCCCTCCGAACTGGATGGGGCAAAACTCAAGATGGCAGTTCTGAAGAGCGAAGACGGACGGATGATGATACTGGTAACAGGCGTCAAACTAAGCGAGAATTCAAAGATGTACGCCGTTCCTCTGTCTGAAGTGAAGGATGCGGATTATTGGCTGGAGAAAGCGAAGGAAAACGTAAAGTTTATGTCAATGATTACTCACACTTCTAAACTGGCCCTGAAGGAAGGGGAACACATTAAGCCTTTCAGCGTACAGGCTACCGATAGTACCCGCTGGACTGACCGCAATACCCTGGGACGTCCGCTGGTGCTCAACTTCTGGTACACGGGGTGCGGTCCTTGCATCCGCGAGATGCCCGAACTGAGCAAATGGCTAGATGCCTGCCCTGATGTGAATTACCTGGCCGTCACCTGGAACACTCCCGAACAGATACAGACGATTGTGGAACGTCAGGGATTCCGCTTTCATCAGGTAGCAAACGATTCTGCGTTGTGGAAGATGTTCGGCGTACAGCAGACACCCACCACGGTAGTGATTGATAAGCAGGGGGTAGTGCGAAAGCTCACCATAGGCACCAACCAGCAGAAACGTGACGAACTACTGAAAACTATCCGACAATTATCGGCCGAGAAATAAACAGAAATTAGAAAAGACCTTAGCCGGTACAGAATAATAATTGTAAACACACATAAAGTCATGGGAACCTTTTTAGTCTACATACTCAAATCGGCCGTCTGCCTGGCGGTGTTCTACCTGTTCTACCGCCTGCTGCTCAGCAAGGAGACTTTCCACCGCTTCAACCGGATAGCCCTGCTGGGGGTGATGGTACTCTCGTGCCTGCTGCCTCTGATACAGGTCACGGTCAAGGAGGCTTCTCCGGTAAACATGCAAGTGATGTCGATGGAGGACTTGCTGCTGATGTACCAGTGGAACCAAGGAGCGACGGTAGTAGAAGAGGGGGGCCACTCGTTCCGCTGGCAGGAAATACTGGTACTGGTCTACTTCGCGGGACTGCTGTTCGTCATTGTCCGCCACCTCTGGTCGTTGGGACGCATGCTCTTCCTCATCCGCCACAGCCGGTGCGAGAAGCTGGACTACGGCGTCCGGCTGGTGATACACCAACGCCACATCGCCCCTTTCAGCTGGATGCTCTACATCGTGATTTCGGAAACCGACCTGAAGGAAGGAGGACACTACATTCTGGTACATGAACTGGCCCACATCCGTCACCACCATTCGTGGGATTTACTGCTGACCGAGCTCTGCGCCTGGGTGCAATGGTTCAACCCGGCCATCTGGCTGCTCAAGCAGGAATTGCAGAACATTCATGAATACGAGGCCGACGAGGAAGTGCTCCGTCAGGGCATCAATGCGAAAGAATATCAAATGTTATTAATAAAAAAAGCCGTTGGCGCAAGGCTCTACTCTATTGCCAACAGCTTTAATCACAGTTCACTTAAAAAACGTATCACTATGATGATTCGAAAAAAATCCAATCCGTGGGCACGTGCCAAGTACCTCTATGTACTTCCGCTGGCAGCCGTTACCGTGGCCGCCTTTGCCCGTCCCGAAATCTCCCAACCGCTGGACGAGATTTCAAGTGTCAAAGTTAATGATTTATCGGCAGTTCTGGAAACGTATGCCGATAAAAATGTGTCGAACCCTGCCGAAAAGGTCACCCTGAGGATGAAGGTGGTGGATGAAAAGGGAGGACCCATCATCGCGGCAACCATACTCGTGGTGAATACGACCAACGGTACCATTACCGACGAAAACGGCAACTTCACGCTTGAAACCGCTACCGACCAAAGCATCCAAGTGTCCTACATTGGTATGGGTACGGTCACGATGACAGTCAAGGACTGCCTGAAGAAGGCCGACCAGACGATTGTACTGCCTGAAGGTGACACAAAGAAAGATGTGAAAGTAGTAGCACCTGTTCCGCAAGCCGTGACTTCGGACGACCGGACCTTTGACGTGGTGGAACAAATGCCGGAATTTCCGGGCGGCATGAAGGAATGTCTGAACTTCCTGGCCCGCAACGTGAAATACCCCACCAAAGCACAGGAAGCCGGTAAGCAGGGAAGGGTCATCGTACAGTTCATCGTGCAGAAGGACGGTTCGCTGAGCGACCTTCACGTACTCCGCCCGGTCGACCCGTGGCTGGATGCGGAAGCCATCCGGGTGATTGGCACCATGCCGAAATGGAAACCGGGCATGCAGCACGGTCAGGCGGTTGCCGTGAAATTTACTCTCCCGGTGACTTTCATGTTGGAGGGTTCCAAGAATAAGCCGCAGGCAGGAAAGAATGATGTAGTCGTAGTGGCATACGGTACGGATTCGGATGCTCCGGCCGATGTGCCGACCGTCCGGATGCATCAGAACAGCAAGGACGACCTGGGAAAAGAGGGAGCATCGCCACTGGTGCTGATAGACGAAACGGAGGTCTCTACCGAAACGATGAACAAGCTCGACCCGAAGCAGATAGAATCCATCACTGTATTGAAAGATGTGTCGGCCACGGCCAAATACGGCGAAAAAGGGAAGAACGGCGTGATTCTCATCACCACCCAAAAGAAGTGAAAAAACGCACTTGCGCTCTTACTGAAACGCAAGTGCGTTTAAAGGAAAACGCCTTTGCGTTTGAAGTAAAAGTACAACCGTCCGCGATAGCGTTCACCACATAAAAAGATAGCCTTCCAGATT